>Ga0210059_1001796_pt1 | contig 32808 bp, 32 predicted proteins | sample Ectturendosymbi2_FD_188042 | JGI IMG/M metagenome (GOLD analysis project Ga0210059, IMG submission 188042) | Ecteinascidia turbinata endosymbiont from Florida, USA - Sample 2 (SPAdes) (version 2) | ecosystem: Host-associated > Tunicates > Ascidians > Unclassified | place: Key West, Florida... | reverse complement strand
GGGGCCAAGGCCTCTTCGGCCTCATTCTGGCTGCGCCACTGATTTAGATATTATTTATTTAAAATTGTTACGCTACGGAAAATAAGGAAAAATAAGGACCCAAGTCACAAATAAGCATTTTTCTTAAAAATAAAGACAGTGGTATTTTCCAAGACGTAGTACTTCAAAATAAGGACAAATCTTACAAATAAGGACGGTGTGGTATCCCTGCCTATGTAGCAGTAAGATGAACAAGTATGAAATAGTGATCAGGGCGGGTGAAAGCTACTTGAAACCTTGGATGGATGAAAGCATTATGCGAGTAGTTACAAAATTTTTGGCTGTGTAGTCTAACTACAACGTCGGCCCGATTATACCGTGTAGATATCAGACGGATTTTATGTATTCGCAAGCAAGAAAGGCCTGCCTAATCTGGGGTGAATATTTGATTTGGAAAAAGGCGTTGTTCAGATCAGTGCTTTTCAACCTTTTTTGTTATGGTGCACCCCTGAAGATGTTTTGACGAACTCACGCACCCTATTTACTGAAACGTCCCCCGTTCCCCCCACATACTTGTGCCCATGTCTGTAAGTACCCTGGTCTAAATAATCAAGTACCCCAATTCAGTAACTCAGGTACATAACTCAATTGATAATGATGGCTCATTATCTGTTGCTTATGAATTACAAATAATCAACTGAATCCAACAATGAGCTTGACATGTTCTGATGCTTGCGCACCACACTTTAGAATACGCAAAGTCTAGTTTAAATCCTGAAAGTCAGTGGTTGTTTAATGGTTCATTTTTGCTAACAGAGTTTTTGTAAAAAGTTCTGTTTAGTGTGACAAGTTTGTAATGCATCCTTGTGAACCCTTTCGTAGTGGTGCACCCCACGCATATGTTGGTGCACCGTGCACACCGGTTGGAGAGCGCTGGTTCAGACCATATTGCGACTGTTATAAAATATTTACCGAGTTGAAGCTTTTATTTGCTACACATTCTATGCTATAGAGTTGTGTTGCGTGAGAGACCTTTCTGCCAGGTGGACAGTAACTATTTTCGAGCTGCAGAAAGTGGAGCGAATCAAAAATTTTTTGGTTTTGCGTGCGTTTTACCCTGCCTTTCTGGAGGCGTGGGAAGGTGGAAGCTGCTTGCGAACGAGCGTCAGCACGGGTGAGATCACCAGGGAAAAAAGCGTTCGAGAGATGACGCGAAAAAAGTCGTTCCACATTTCTGTAAACAAGATGGCTTGTTTTGTCACAGAGCGCATTGACAAGTGTCGTTGTGATTGGTTGATTAGCCGGAATGCTCATGGTTGTTCGGCTACAGTCGAGTTGTTTATGAGATTTGTGCCAAGGCAGCTGTTCTGTAGGCTTTCGACGCAAGGACGGGCTGGCGCACGCCCTCAGTGAAGCCTTTGACATGTCAGTGCGTATTAAAGAATAATTTCATATAGATCTGACAGGGAAGTTGTCTGCTGCATTAAGGCCTGCAGGCTGTATCCAATGGCATTGGGAACGAAGAACAGGCAGTAAATTTTGCATTCTTTGTTCTGCAGTAGGAGAGACAGACTGTTGCAGTAACAAGAGTACTTGAAAGCAGCTGGCCGAAATCCATGTAGCTAAGAGAAAGGAGTTGGTATTGAGCACAAGCAGTTTGTTTAGTTAGGTTTATCTAAAATACCACTCATGCAAATATTCACGCATTTCAAAGAACCGCGTCTCGACTAGTAGAAATGGCGTTCTGACACTTAAGTTACTCCCCTACGCTCTGCGACATGAAGTGTCCCTAGCTACTGTTTGTATCTCATTAGTTCTATCACTTTTGGATTCTAAGCTAGTGTTGCATTTTGCAAAGTAAACGCAGTTGGTGTGGACATACAGTTGCCTTACTTGTCACGCAGTTTTCGATCGTTAGCTCAAATGAAGCGCTTGATTTTTCAAACGTGCAGGTTTTTTATCCTAACTGGAGTTTGAGCATTACTTTGAGACGATGGCTCTGCTCGGAGAGTTGGAATGTTCTGAATTGCATGAAACCGAACAAACCGTGGAGCTCACGACCGCTGCACTTTTTCATCCTTGATTTCAATTTGATTTATGCCGGAAAAACTTACCTTTAGAGCGATGCGATTCGGTATTCTGCACTAGTTCACTTCTGTATTAGTTATGCGTCGTACAAATTTCACGTGAGTTTTAACCAGTGTGTTGTTTCAGCCTTACATCATGTCGTGCTCCAGTCAAAAATGGGCCGAGTTTTTTGAGCGCTAGCCAAGTAATTAGCAAATGGGCATTACATGCAGAAAGCGCAGAAGAAGATTCAATGCCAGCATTTCTGTGTTCGTGTTTCGAGAAGCGTGATATACTGGAGATGGTTAGTAGTTGGTTTTGCAGAACTTTGATAAGTGCGATGATTTTAGTGAGGCGCATTGTGCTTTCTTGGAACTTGTTTGCCACGACCACTCGATGGTTTAGTGAACACGACAACATTTCCTGTTTCCCAGTCTGGAGAGCTCACGAGTTTGACTTGACTTTTAAGTCAAGATTTAACGTAATCACAATGAAGGGGCTGGCGTTTGTAATTTTAGTGTCAACAAACGGCGTCATCGACAGGAGACCTCAAGGCGAGAACGGCATTCAACGCAACGTTGTTGAAATGACAAGAGATTTGTTTTCATGTGACAGCAAGCCTATTGCCTTCCGTTCGACAGAGAACAAACCTTCTTAATGGCGTGTCGGGCAGGATGTACTTAAAACCGCTCCGAGACTGCCTTGTCGGTGTTGTTTTTGGACGACCCTTATTATTGTTTGTTTGGCTTACCTACGCCGTCCCGATCGCGTGGCGGTGTGCTTGGGATTTTGTTTTCGTTACCACAGCACTGCAGTCTCGGGCTGATCTTATTGCGAGCCCTCGTGTCCGGTTTCAGTTGACAAACCAATGGTGTTGGTTGCTTGGCTGCCTCACTTTGGCAATATCACCCTGTTCTAATTCGAGGTTGTTGCTGATACTATAGTACATGTCATGTTTTCGCCTCTTTGGTCAGATCATGCTGAATAAGCTGTAACACGGTTAACTTAGTTTGATTAGCTATTTAAAGAGTCCACTGAGTATTTTTATGAAGTTCCCTGTAGGTTGAAGTAAAAACTATCCTTCTGGATCGAATCTTTCGCCAAACAAATACTTTACAGCTAATCAGCTTGGCGGCGTTCCTTTTTCTGTTCATTGTATGAAAGTATTTGCAATCACAGTAATGGTTCGGACCAGAATCAGGAAATGTATGTGGAAAAGTTCGGCAGAAAAAACTCCTTGCTATCACCAGATGACTGTGACCGCCAGGCGTTTATTAACATTCAAACTAAACGTTCTCCATTCCTCTTCAAACTCACTATACTTCACTTTGTGTTTTGTCCTTTTATCGCTAAAACGTCGCAACGATTCTTAACAAACAGTTTTGCGAAATCTAATCGTAGACGTTCGTTTAGAGATGTCAAGATAATTTTGCGCAATATTTTATTTAAAATTCGTTTGCAAAACTGGAAAACCTTGGCGTGAAACCATGGGGGTCACCATTAACATCTGCAGTTTCTTTCTATAGTAACAGTTAGCTGGTACAGGTATTTTATTTCAACCAGCTCGATGAAACTATGGCTGTGACTGTCACTGTAGAGCCATTTGCGTCGTCAGCACAATGTTTCTGGTCTTTCTCAGTTTTCCCGTCGGTGTCATCCCTGCTAGGAACACGTGATGACACTTGTTTCAGGCTTTCGTCGATCGTGACCTCGCATATTTGTCTGGGTCCCGCGTTCCACATAAAACTGATGGTGGCTCGCCGGCTGAAGCTTGATCAGGCGGCAGCCGCGAGAAAAACCTACCGCTAGCGGTGCCATCGCGCTCCTGATGTTGTTTACGTGAAGATGGTGAGCGCATGTGCGGATACTGTAACCTGAGACGTTGCCGCGTACGTATACGCGCTTGGTTCGGTTATGAGGAAACAAACGAGAAAACGTTAGAAACACCGGGCCGTGTTGACGCTAGCAAGCTTGCCGTTGTTTCCATTCATATTGTGCGACTTCTTGGCTGGCTGGAAACGAAATACACGCCAATAAAGTCCGTGCTCGCTTCTCGCGCAGGGATCTCGAGCGAAATCAGTCCGTGCTTCTGTGTCGAGTCTTCGCTTTCCTCAGGTATTTCGTGTTCTTGCGTAAAAGACAGGTTCCTCCCAGTTTTACGACGCGATGCGAAACATTAGCGCAGCGGAACACGTAACTAGGAAGACATCAGCAACCCAAGAGGCAAGAATCAAGTCTGTGCTTCAATTAGTTACGAGTTTTGACAAAGGCCTGCCGTTCAGCTGAAGCGAAAGGACGACGTGAGGCTCATTGCTGAAACTAAATACAGTAACGCTGAAGTTTCCACAGAAGTTAGTAGCGGCCGCAGATCTGCAAACGAAACGTTTCGTAGCAAGTCGTGGTGTGCTAAGATCGGCCGCAACGTGTTGTCATGTTCGTTCGTAGCAGTTGAAGTTGCTTGTTAAAACTTTTGTTCCGTGGGCGGAGCGTTGGTTACTTGGTGCGAAGGCACAAGGCGCGTTGACACTGTCGCCAATAGTAAAGGATTTCGCGAAACATTCGTGAATATGAAAGATGTGATGATCCGATTAATTTCGATTAAAATGCAGTTTTGCTTGTCTTTCATTTGTAATCGTTGATACTGCCCTTGCAGCATGTTTTTAATTGTGTTAGTGATCCCTGAAGACAAATTGGAAGGGACTTGAACTTCGAGAAGATCGTAAGAGGTTTCGCGTATGACATTCAGTTTCAAAAAAGATGTTAACTTTTATAACCAAGGCCTGTGCCGTTGTAGTGGCAAGGTCTGCTACACCATGACAGCGCTGCAGCTGTCCATATGCACACACTGATTTGCATGCACAATGCAGTGAGTCAGGTTCCAAGCTGCTGGACGAGCTTTACCACAAGACTTGACATTTCTCCTTGCGACAGCGGTTTGCGGACTTGAGCCCTTGTATAACTTTAGTCATTACAAGTTGATTCGACGCGTCGCCAATGTACACTTATTTTAAGGCGGCAGAATGAGGACCCCGCCGGGCGCAGTTGCAGAATGAGTGGGCGAAAAATTGTCATGACGACGCATTTGGAAATTTTCGCTTCTCACATTTTAATTGTTATGCACACAGTCCCGAACCCGCTGATATGCGCTTGTTGGAGGATTAACACTTTGAACAACGCACAGCTGGACACGAAGAAGAAAAATCTCGGTGTGGTTGCATGCAGCTACAAAAGCAAAATCAATTACGTTTTGATGGCCTGCAATTTGCGGTCATCCTGCATGTTTAGACCATCTGCGAAAGTTAGCGTAAAACCCGCATGCTGAATGGCGCAAAAACCAATTTGCTTGCTGTGATCTGACTGCCTACCGCAACTGTATCTCGTGCAGACCGAACCTAAACAGAGATTTTGGCGTTTTTCGGGTACGTTTACGTTTGCCAGTCTCGGACAGTTTGCGGTTGCGGGCGAGAAAGAAGGTGTATTTTCTCGCTGATATATAAGGCTCGAACCGCGCGTCGTTTACATTTGGCGAGCGGTTGTTTGAACGCTCGCAGCGCGGAAGTCGGCGACAAAAAGAAACTGAAATTCCTCAAGTTTCCTTTTTCTGTTTTTTTTTCTAGGGTAAAAATAAGGTTAAGCAGTCTTGAGAATTTGTTGTACCGCACAGGCGACAGTGCTACGAACAAGGAAGTTCCGATCAAGACCGATAAGAAGCCTCAATCTCGGCGGCGTAAGAGCTCATCGAAACCCCGCCGAATCCAACCCAGTGTTTCGAGCTCGGACGTCGTTACAGAAAAGATCGAAACACGCGGCCAGGCGTTAGATTTCGTGCTGCAGCGTGTTCTGAAGCCGAAGCGCAGTGAAGACTTAACTCTTTCTGGAAAGATGATTGATGTTCACGAGACTCTGGCCATTAGCCACCACCACAGCCCCAAAGCGACGTCAAATCCGTCGCCCAGTTCAGTGGATTCGGCCAGCAGTTTATACGGAAATGAGCGCAACGAAGATAACATGTCTGATGGCGCACCAAGCCAAAGCCCGGGACCATTTGTCAAAATCAGCGTTCCAAGTTCTCCTGACGCTGAGTCGTCCTATCAAGGAGCGATGTCGATAAAGCGCTCGCCTTCAATGGATGCGGCGAGATCACCGAACAGCTCAACATCACCGGGTGTACGTCATAGCGAGAATATGAACTTGGCATTGCAGAATGTCAACGGATCTGCGGCAAGGCAAGGCAGTTACTCCCCAAATGCGGATTATTCCTCCCCCTCAACCAGCATCGCCTCTTCCAGCGCCTACTCCTCCCCGTACGACCCGATGACGCGCAACAATTCCAGCGCGATCGCTGCCATAGCAACGGGAATGGGGTTGCCGACCATGATCCCGACCTCCAGCGTCATGACGCCAGCCATGGCCAACCTCATAGCAGGCACGGAATACACGATGACCTCGCCGAGCAAAGTCGAGGAGCCGAAGCCAAACGGGTTCCCTACAGCAGCCCGAGGTATAATCGGTTCCACCAGGGCCCCAAACCGGGGTGCCGCTTCGCCAACCCCCGAGGAACGATCGCAGTATAAACGGCCACCCCACACTTACCCCGCCCTCATCGCCTCCGCAATCCTGGACAGTCCTGGACACTTAATCACTCTGAGGGGGATTTACGACTACATCATGAATCATTTTCCTTATTACAAGTACTGCCACGATAAGTCCGCCTGGCAGAACTCAATCCGCCATAACCTGAGCCTCAACCAATGCTTTGTCAAAGGTAACTACTTGTTTTATTTTTGTATCTGTTGCTGTAGCATTGAGTCAAATAAGCACTAACCCGCCATAGAGAGTAAAACATGTGTCAGTGATCGGCAACCTTTTGCTAACTGTGCGCCGACATAAGGTTTCAAATCATTCAGTGTGCCAACAGCATAAGTACTTTTATACAAATCAAGGTCAATATGCCTTCTGTGTGAGTCATAACAAAATCGATATTTAAGGGTTGGTACTTCTGCGTGCCATAGGAAATTTCTTGGTGTGGCACGCGTGCTGTAGGTTGCCGATTCCAGCGACATGTTTTGTTATTGTTTGTATGTTTGATTGATTTGTTGTTTCACATGATTCAGCTAATAAGCAGAAACAATGCAAGAAAGCCATCATGCTAAGAAGTAATCAACTGTAGGTGGAAATTAGAATAAATGTTAATGAAAACGCAATGGCGAAAGAACTGATCAGCGTAAACCAAGATTGTCACTGTGTAACATAGGATTGGTGAATGACCATGGAGGTCATCTAGTCAACCAGACCCGTATGAAACTTATTGACAAGTGTCAGAAAAATTACAGATAAGAGCATGCCCATGTACACCAGGGAGTGGATCTAGTCTCACTGGGGAGGTTCGGTGTGGTCCAAAAAATATTACACACAGCAAAAACTGAAACAGTAATTGAAGTAAAAAACTATGGAGTGTAACTTAATCCGCAACAATTGCGCGAGAAAGAAAATTTGAAAAAGATAAAAATACATAAAAAACAAAAACTTAGATTATTCAAATTGCTAAAGAAGTGAAAACAGCATAATGTTTCTTGTAGAGTGAAATGCTAGTGCTGGGTAAACACATAATGATGCGCCGCCCGTTCAGAACAGATTTTTAAAAATACGTTTCATTTTTTTGATAAATGACGTAGTAATAAGCATCCATCTGATGATGTTATGCGCGAAATGATCATTTGGTGTAGTGCTATGTAAATACTTTGGTGTAATACCATTTAGACGTTTGTTGTGTTGTCGTAAAAAGTTACCGAGCAAACAGCACACCGCGTCTAAAGGTTGCAATACGTAAGCTCCATTGACTCACGCGCGAAAAACACAACTGTTATAGTTTTGACTGTTTTCCGAAGTAGTAGTCAGAACGAGATGCATTTTCCCTGAAACCTTGTCGTTAATCTGCATGCGTTTGTAATTGCAACCAAGTTGCACTGCTACCTGAACGTGGGCTGATACTTGGTGCCCGATTAAAACATTCTCATTGCAACGAGATAGGCTGTGGCGCCACCGAAACGAAATGATGGGAAAGCCGTTAATGAAGACTTTTCACTACACGTTGCGACCAGTTCTGACGTGTTAAGGTTCAGCACCAACCGCTTCCATTGTCGACGACGTTGTCGAGCAGCCATCAAACCCTGACCGAAACCTACAGCAGGAAGGACTGGCAATCCAGAAACAAAAGCTTTTTCACAGAAACCGCTTGTTAATTGTCAACGCGTCTTGCGTCACGTCCTCACTGTTTGCCGCCGTCGCGCAGTTTGCCGGGTCTCGCTGTGGGGAATGCCCCCTTGCAAAGTCACGTGACCGGGAGGCGCGAGCTCGTACGATCCAGTGAAGGTCGCGAATGATGGGAACTCATCCTGATTCGTCACAAACAAAAAACCGACCGACGCTGTGAAAAGTCGACTGCAAATGCTAATGGCGAGCCGATATAATTTATCGAAAACTCACGCTGAGAAACAGTTGACGGGCGCGCCGCCGCACTCAGTTAACGTCACAATCCCGATCCCGGCAGATGTTGTTAGCAAACGGTCGCTTCCCGGCGTCGCGCGTGTTCATTAATCAGGGCGACGAAAAAATCTGTTAATTGTGTTAAATCGGAAAGCGCGCGTTTGTTAAGAGCCGGCGGTGACACGCGCGCTCTTCCGAGGAGTCCTGTTACATTCCGCGCTTGTCAGCTTTGGCGTGATGAAGCGCACGGTCTTCCGGAGCTGCCTGGATGTCAAACGGTTGGACGGCCAGGTTTATTACTAAACAATGTTGCACTAAGTAGCTTCATGTAAAAGCGAACTCGACCAACATCTCATTTGCTGATGAGCCTTGTCGTGATCTGGTGGCGAATATCTCGGGCGTGATCATGCTGTGCTGCCTTCTCTCTGAAGTACTTCGGAAATACTGTAAATGCGAAACCTGCCAACATATGTCGTCAAAACGAAATATGGGAATGCTGTTTCAAACATGGAAACGCAAATGTCTATATTTCGAATAAAAACAGCCTTAGCTTTGAAGAAACACATAAATTAGTATAAAAATTCCAACATTTGCCTATTGCTACGTCAGCGAATCAACATCTTCAACTTTGAAAACGCTGTTTTGAAAAGTTTCAGATCACTTCGTTCAACAGCGCACTTTTGTGTGCTTTTGTTCGACAGTTCTCAATCACGAATTGTTTTGATAAATTTACTAGTTTTGTACATTTAACTCCCCGCGAGAGTTTTGTGGGACGCGCTTTTAACATTTAGCGCTTGTTCCAGTGCCGCGGTACGAAAACGCAGCCAAGTCAAACTACTGGACCATGACGCGCGAGGGCTTCGGGGAGTTTGGCAACGAAAACAGCTTCAAAAGACGCCGTCGGCGAGGCGCCGCGCTCGCACCCATTTCTGCTTACAAAGCCAAGAAATATCAGAACGATGGTAAGTTTCAGCCTTGTCGGGTGAAAAGTTATTTGTAATGAAAACCGAAACCGAGATTTTTCGGGAAAGAGTGTTTTCCTTGAAATATGCAAAAAAAACAAAATTTGCGCAAAAAGAACTGCCTCAGTGGCAACAAACACGTTTTTTTTGGTTGGCTGTCGCCAGTGGATGACTTGGCGGTAGAACTCCACTAGGGTTTTGGTCTCGTTGCGAGGAATGCGTTCTCTTCGTGTTTATATCCCCAGCAATCCATCAGATCGCAGTTCCGCGATCCGTCCGGATAATTAGCGCCGGCAGCCCTGGGCAGGTAGCGTTCGTTGGTTTACGCTGAGATAAATAAGTCGTAACTCTTGGCTCTGAAATACGATCTACCGCCTTCCCACTCGAAACGCCAAAATACTCCCGTCGTGCGGTTGATGTCATGTGAAAGCGGCAGTTGCCACAGCGACCGAGCGTCGCAGCCAATCAGACGCTGCCATTTCTTCCGGGCGTTCGCCAACAAATGCATCTTCCCGCAGCGAACAGAAACAAGGCGAAGTCGAACCAGCACGATCCGGCCGCTCGCCACGCTTTCCCCCCCACCACAACCAGCGCCGGAAGCGACGTCACAAGCGCTGCAACGTCAAACGCGACCTACCCCATGCCTTTCCCGCCTCACCTGCTCGCAATGACGACAGGAACTTGGGGGTCCCCGGACGCCTTGTACACCCCCACCGTCGACGATGGGGCAAGGTGCGGAAAATCCAGAAAAAGGTCGCAGAGCCCCACCGACAAGTCATTGGCGAAGCTCCCACGCATGGTTATCCTTAAGCAGGGGGACGGCCCCAGTCTGGGTGAGTTCAGTGGACGTGGTTTAAATATCTCGGTATTCGATTTCGCAGCCACGCATTTCGAGCGTAACTTGCACTCGCAAACATACAGTGAACCAGAGGCGCTGGTTGACTGACGCACCTCCTATCTTAAGCGCAAGCGATTGTTGCGAAACACAGAAAGCGAGAGTCGATCCATCGCTTTCATTCGCCACTGCTGCTGCTGTGCAGTTTGTTTTCAAAATGAGTGCGACTTTCACGTCACTGTCATTTCTGTATACATCTACATTCGAGCGTTGATGAAAAGCTGAAGTCATTCTTGTTCTGGCGGAAGTTGCTCGCACGGATTGCAATGCAACGCGCGCTCTTCTCATTGTGACGTCGTTGTTTGTTTGGACGTTAATCACTGACCGATTAATGACGTAACACTGACCCACGCTAACCGGAAAAGTTTACCCAACTTTTGTTGTCACGCGCACGCGCGCTGACAGCGACGAACAAACGCGGTTCATTGTTTACGTCACAAAGAGCAACGATTGAAGTTCGTGATAGATGTCGCAGACGCTTGTGCAGCGACATGCACGCGATTTATGAAATTCGTGACTCGCTCTTTCACGTCCCTGTTTTAAATAGTTTGATCTGATGTTGTGTAATTATTTTCTTTTGCTGTATATTTACACGGAACAATCAACGGAGAAACGTTCTTTGTGCGATTCGCGTTTTCGTCCGAAGCTGAATTGTATTCGTGCGCGTTGCTGCCGCCTGACTGTGTGGGGCGCTTTGTTTAAATATTAAGTTTTCCGTAAAAATGTTTTTTGCCGCAACTTTGCCTGCTCTTATTTGACCTCCCCCCATTTCCACCACTCAGGAATGAAGAGCGACGAAATGAAGAGACCCAACTCGCTCTCCTCCGTTGAGGAAATGCAGGGGACGCTCAACTCGTTCAGCAAAGCGCTCGTTGACTCGTCTGTGCCGAGTAAGTCATCCAGGAAGCGAGAGGAAAGCTCCAGACTCGCCGGCCCGACCCCCCAGTGGATCACGACCGCGCAGAAAAGTTTAATGGGTGAGTGGAGATCTGTGCAAAAAGCAAACGTCAGCGAACAGGAACTACGTAACAAAGAGCGCTCGCCGTTTCAATCCCGTATTTGCGTCCTGTTCACCAGCAGGATTTTTGTTTATCCCACAGCGTCCTCTGGAATGCTCATTCCTTCGCTTCTTGCGTCTGATCGCGTGACGTCATCGCCTGAACGCGTCGAGTCGTCATCGAGTAGAGACGAGGGTTACACGAGCAGCGAAGTGGGGGTGATTTTGGAAGGCGTCGAGGTGCGGTCGGAAGCATGTTTGAATTGTATTATTTTGTGATAAAAATTTATTTATGCGCGAAAACCAAACCACCTGCTCTGTTCAACTATGTACAGCAGTGATGGAACTTTAAACTGATCGCTTTATTGTTCAAAACAATCAATTTTATTGTTGAAAACAGTCGATTTTATTGTTCAAAACAATCGATGTATTGTTTAAAACAATCGATTTCGACAACGATAGGAAAACTTCAAAAAATTGCTTTCGCTATTTCAGGTCGGACGTGACGTCACCATCCGATACGAGAATTCCGACATAGCGATACATCACTACCGGTGCCGCTTCTGCTCTTACACCTACGTCAGTTCCGGCGCGGGATTGTTGGAGCAGCACGCTAGGGTCATGCACCATCTGGACATAACGAACGCGAAGGCGAAAGCAGTCGCCGCCGCCGTCGCGGCGAAGTCTAGCGCCGCCGAGAAGGGACCGACCAGCGTTGATGACGTCAAGACGAAAGGTGCGGTGACGTCACGTACTGGTTTCAAGCAGGTTGATTTTGTTGTCGAAAAGAAATTCGTCGATCGACACTTTGATTGCTTTGAAACTTTGCAAGTAGAATCTCTGGTCGGTGTAGTTAAAGCAGCGGTTCTTAACTGGGGGGAGCAGACCTCCCCATGGGGGGCGTCAATATATATCCAGCGGGCGCGAGCAACTTACGCGCTCTACAACATGGAAAGTTTTTGAAAAACTTTTACAGCTTATTTAAAGTTGGGGGGGCCTTGAAACAAAGAGCATTTGTTTGAGGGGGGCGCTGTAGAGAAAAGGTTAAAGAACCACTGGGTTGAAGACTTTGACTGTGGAGCTGACAGTTTCACTTTCAATTCCAGACACTTCAGATCGTCTGCTGTCGCTTCAAAACATGGTCAGTGGCGTCAATTCGCGTTCGGGCGGGAACTCCAACGTCCAGAATTTATTCTCCGCAGCTCAGACAGGTGAGGAACTGGTAGAAGTTTCCTTTTCAAACGAAAATTAATCATTTCTCATGTGCTATTACACACGGCTGCTATAAGCTTGCCATGCGACGTATCGCCTCAAGCGTCTGTAGCACTCGCTATTAACGCCGTAAATATTAGCGTAGAATCTCATTTTGCTTAAACGGATTTGTGTCGATTTTCAATAAAAAAAAACAAAAAAAACTGATTAATTATTTCGGGAGTCACCATACCAAGGTCCGAACAGGAGATAAGCACAGCTTGTCAATTCTCAAATACAACTAGTAAAGTCTGCAGCGCCCGCCCGCCGTCTGATTGACTGCTTGCTTGTGCAAATCACTGTTGGTGATGCTGTGTAGTGGTTGTGAGTTGTATTTGGTCCCAAAGGACTAACATCGCGTAAGCACGAATCCTGTTATTTCCAACCTCTGCCATTTTTCTGAAGTTCAATCAAAAGCTTTCTTTTGCCCTGAACAGGAAATGGCGCTTCAGGGTTTCCATACTCGGCTTCCTTCGCCTCCAGTCTCCTTGACGACAACATGATGCGATCGCTCGCCAGTGCCACGCAATTGCGTGACGTCACCTGTAGCCATGACAACCTGGTCGATCCCTACTCCTCCCTCCATCGACAGCAGATGCTGAGCAACGCTCTGCAGCAAGCCGCTGCCGGTGAGTTCTGATTGGTCGTGCCAGAGGACGGGGCGAATCAGTTGCGTTTTGCTGACGTCATAAAAGATACCCGCCATAACAAAGGCTTAACGATCGCCTCTGTTCTTGTCGCGCAGCTTCGTCGGCGTCGCTTTCACAGGAGCAACTGCGTCTCTTCTACCAGCAATTCGCACTCCATAACACGTTTTTGGGGGGGAACGCGAGCACTGCATTCCCCCCTAACTTTTCCCGTCAGGTAGATTTTTATTGGTTTCTCTTTTTCAACAAATGATTTTTTGATTATTTCTATTTGGTGCAGCTTGTCATTATTACGTCATTTATAGCATCGCGTGCCAATCGAAGCTCCACCGCTTCTTTGCAGACCTCCATTACGGAGAGTGACCGATTCAAATACCCCCTCTGGCAGTATCAGCAGAAGCTGATGGAACTGACCCAGGCCAAGTCCCCCCCGGCCACGAAAGACGCTGAAAATGGGCCAAAAACCCCGGAGAATGCGACTGGTGCGTGTAAGTTTTTGGGCGATGACTGCTTTGTCAACGAAATATCTGGCCGTTTGTATATTTTAACTTAACATGACCTTGCAGTTTGAAAGTACCTGCAATGTATACACCAGTAACAGTTTTATTTCATAAATCAGGTACTGGGGAGACATCTCCAGCAGCCTCCCCCTGCAAAAGCCCAACAATCAGCCCAGAAAGCGGCGATTCAAGGAAGAACATACATGCATGGGTGAGCTTTTTGCGTACTTCTGTTTATGTGCGTTGTTTTCATTGAACGGTCCGAAACTGCTTCTGGCAAAAGCAGTTTATTCTGTGAAGCTTTTGAGTTCATGCTTTCCTCTGCGTAAGCAGGCCGTCGCTATTCTCGCTTTTTACAAAAAAACAAACAAATCTTTAACTGATAGTTCGGCTGAAGCATATTACGATGCGTTTCTCCAGTTTTGCACAAGTTAATTTTTTCCCTGGAAAACATGGTTTCGGTTGTAGCCGATTGAAAATCGCTTGGTTGTTTCAAATCCATCTGTGGACCGCAGCCAGCCAGCGGCATGCGATAAAAGCGTCAATTCCCAAGTCGACACAGATTGCATGTTAACGGTTAGTAACAGTGTAATCTCATAAACTGCGGCTCCCAGCGCAGGCGAACGAACACGCATTGTTACGTGGCAGCCGCGCATTCTGCGCGAACAATGCCGTCGGGATTCGTCGCGTTCCCGACTGTAGCGATCCGCCACTGCTCGGAACGCACCGACTTGTTTACAATTCCGAATTTATCCATGGTTGTAAGCCACAAACATGGCGGCAAGTAAATAAAATCACAGTTTATTTCGCAGAAAACTAGTTTCGCGTTTTCAAACGCGTCTTAGTTCTTATTCAAATAGAAAATTCCGAATTTATTTAAAGCACGTTACGATTCAGACTGTTTGAACCGTAGCGAGTTCTCGCGAAGAAAGAAAAGCAAAATACTCGCGCACTGCTTTACGCGAAGAGTCCGTCCCCCCCCTACCCACAGACTTGCAGCTACAAGCGACTGTAAAATAACAGCGTAATTTATTCGTCTCTCAGAAAAAGTGCGGCCTTTGCGATTTTACGGCCAAAGGAGCCCACGGCCTCGACCTGCATTATCGGCGCGCCCACGGGCCCGGCAAGGCCGCATCGGCCAGCGATGACGTCAGCGCCAGCAACGGAGCGTCCACCGGTGGAGAGACGCCACCGTAAGTTGTTTGTTGAAGTCGGTGGTTCGAATCCCCACGGGAACGAAGCGAAACAACTGGGCCGCTTTGAAGCGGCAACAGGCGGAGAGGGGCCTCCGAGGCCCCAAGGGGTTCGGCAATCGTTTGATCGCATCTTGTGCGCATGTAATCGGCTCCAACAGGGCCATTAAAATGTTTGTCGGTCGGGAATTGCCACAGCCTTGTACACGGCGTCTTGTTTCGCTTTGTCGGCGTTTTTATTAATACCATTCGCTGCATTAGCGCGAGACCTTCCAGCTTGCTGCATGCTTTTCGCAGAGGTAGCGAATGCTTTTCGCAGAGGTAGCGGATTGTCTCAATTAATCGGACAATCATTTGTTGCCAGCAGCCTGACCTGGCAGCGCATACCCACGATTTCTTAATTCCTGGCTTACTTTAACTCGATTAAAATACTTGCTGAAAGTGAAAAATAATTTTAGTGCTGGTTTCAAGGAGCTGCATCGCCCAAGCGCGAATAAGATTTTTTCTTTAGATTCGCCACAATGTCTCTACAAACATCGAGAAAATATTTTCCGAAAAATAATGTTTTTCGTTTCTGATTGTTGTTTTCATGTTGTGTTGTTGTTTTGCAACATCGCGCGAGCCCCCCCCCCAATCGCTTTGGGAAGAGCTGGTGTCATGTGCAAGAGTTTTCCTCCTTTGTGGTTGCCAAGCAACAGTGTAGCGCGTAAAAATAGTTTTTCGGGAACGGACTGGCTTCAGTGCGCACTGAAGCGTGATGAGGAATGTCTTTCTTGGAGTTATTTTGACAAAGAGCATCTTCTGCGAACGTGGTTGTCGTTTACCTGGTACCTGGCTTGTCGGGAGAACATTTCTGCGTAAATCCTGTTTTCTCTTCGATTTAAAAATCAACTGTTTTCTCTTCGATTTAAAAATCAAAAGCATTTTGCGTGTCTTTTTCTGAATTTCAAGTATCTTTTTGATAAAAAAAACGACATGAAACGAAACGTCTTCAAAATCTTTATTTCCAACTGAAACCTGACATGCTTCGGCACGTTCGTCACGCGTGATTGAGCTTCCAACCCGAAAAGCTGCAAAACATAAAAAAACAGTGAAGTTTCTGGAATGTTGGGTTCAACTCGTCTTAAACTTCTGATCCTTACGTAAACTTCGCGCGAGGTTTAATCGCGGCGCTTGCCTTTGCGTTCGAAGAAAAGCATTCAGGCATGACAGTCTTTGTCAGGCGCAATGCGCGGACGCCTTTGTTTGCGAACAGTGCGCAGGAGGATGGAATTTCGTTGTTGTTTTTCGCGTTTTCCAGAAAAAATGTATCGATCGAAACGGCTTGCGGTGATTCGTGGTCGTTTGCGGTAATTCGTGGTCGTTTGAAGCGATGTCTCTCGTTCGTCTAAGAATCGAGAGAAGTTGTTTTTTCCTCGTCTTGCAATCAGGTGTGGGAGGAAGGTTCTTGAACAATAACAAGTCAGAAGTTTGTGTCGCTTTCGCTTTTAACTCCAGCTGGTTGTGTCCAGCAAGGCCTCTATCGAGGAGGAGGCGTTTAACGAACAGTTCGTGGCTTTTGTTGGCAGCATTGGACAGGAAGGCGAAACTGGTCAGAACTGGAGGGACGCTTTCGCTTTCGTAGCGCGAAGCCCGATCGGGTTTTGCGGCAACGTCATCGCCTGTCAGCATCGTGCGCGTTGTCACGAAATAATCAATGCCTTGTTTCGCAACAGTTAGAACTTCCTCTCCCCTGAAACTGGCTCCAAAACAACCACCAGGAGGGCATCCGGGGTCTACAACAGGTCGAACTTGTGTTTGTCCTTCGCCGCTCCTTTTTCTTGCCACGGCGGCATCTCAGTCTCCGTGACACCATGTTGTTGTTTTTGCATTAGCGCAGCGCCCTGACCCTGGCCTGGCCAGACGCATCACGTCGCCCGAGGCTTGTTTACGGGCCTGGGGCCTCCGATCAATCAAATGCTTTAATTCTGACGCCGCTGATTGTGACGGATCGCTGACGACGGTCGCGCGCGCTTTGTTTTGAATCGCGGAAACAATCGTGATCGCCGCGCACCGAGGTGGCAACTCCGAAAAACGAACGAGTTGTCGGCTTCGATGCTTTGACGAAAAAATCGCGTCATAAAACGATTATAATGAATAACAGCGAGGAAAGAATTGCGTTTCTTTTTGTGCACGCTTAACGCTTGTGTTGCGTCACAATGAAAATCCTCCAATGTCGCGCGACAATGAAAGTGTGACATTTTGCGATTGTGGTTTTCGCCGACCAGCTGACCTCGATTGTTGTTGTCTGTTGTGCTCCACACATCACATTCAGCGACACTTGCAGACGAGACCGATTGTTGATCTTTGTCTGCATCACAAACGGCCATTGTGATATTTGCTGCATCACAAACGGCTCTTCGCGAATAGATTATCTCCTGGTGATGCACAATTCCTTGACATTCGACAATTTGTCAGCGTTCTCTCAGCAAGGGTGCTCCTTCACACCATTCTTTCCTTTTTTCAATTAAGAAAGCGGACATTTCCTTTGCGCCTAATAAGGTGGGTGCGTGCGATAGTTTCGTTTGACTTAAATAATTAAGTCAACCTTACTCGCCAGCTCTCGAACACGACCGCAAATTGGCGCAATTTCCAGGAATTTTGCTGAGGGTTTCGTTTTGTGTACGTTTACACAGCCCGGCGATCGCGCGCGCCCTTTTCACCAGCCCTCGCTTCGCACGCAAGAGCGTTCCCGATTGTTGACTCACAAACACATCATAAAGGTGTTTATCTCTGCAGTCAGACGTGCTTGTACTTGATTTACGGTAAACAAGCGTTACAAGGCGAGAGCGACCGAAGACAAGGAAAAAGATGCAGCCCTCGCGCGAAGTCTTTGTTACGTCACCAGCGCATTCGAGCAACGTTGTGTTGGAACTGTTTTGATGTTCCGGTGATTTTTTGAGAATCGCAGAAAAGTTGACAATGTTTTGAAACATTGTTCTTCTGTTGCGCCACATTCAACGTCATTGATGTGATTCACAGAAAGAGCGGTAAACGCTTAAATCTTTATTCTCTTCCTTTCTCTTTCCTTCCTCACCACCGGCCAGCAAATAATTAAACACTTACCCGCGATGAGTTGTGCGCATGCGCAGAAGTAGAGTTACCCCATGGGAAGCCTGCGCGGTTAAATAGCTTTGTAGTCAACATGTTCCTGCTGGTCTGTGGAGCCTGGCTTCAAATACTTGCAACCAAATCGTGAACGGATTGTATTCCAACTCATTTTTTTCGCGCACACAAAAAATGCGCGAAATTCAATTTTTTTCGGCTTCCGTGTTTTCTGAAAGCAACAAAAAACGACAATCGATCAGAAAACAAAACATTTTCGTCGAATCTTGGGATGAAAACCTGTCGTCACCCACCACTCGCGCTCGTAGTTGGCGAGCTGAGACGGCGAACGGCATCCGGCCGACCTTCGCGTGCGAACACAGCGAGAAGAGATGTTTGCGATCAGCTGGCTGTAAACATAAAAATAAACAAGCAGTCAGCCTGTTGTCCGTTCCCTGCACGCAAGCGTCGGCATTCTTGGCAAGCAACACAGCGTATCTCACCTGGCGTGACTGTCAGGTTGGGCGACCACAGGAGACGAGTGATGCGGGAACAGTTTTTCTTTCTGATCCCGATCAGTGGGGAATTAAAGATTGGCTTCGATTTATTGGAAACCCCCCACTGTTCGCTAAACATCCTGTGGCCGCCGTTGTTGTTTCAAAGTAGCGCAGCTCCATTTCGTTCTTGAAAGGCCAAATAAACAAACAAAGAAATACAAGCAACGTTGGAAATAATTTTTTTTTAAACTGAGGCCTTTCTCGTCACTGCTTGCAAAAATAGTTTTTGTGTAAAAATCTGTTGTTTCTGACATTTAAGGAAAACATCGCCGTTAACGCAAAGTTGCAGTAACTCACGTAATCGCGAAGTGTGGCAGAACAATAAGTGTTGAGTTTGTTGCAATTGTTCTCTGAGTTGCGACATTTTGGGGCATTCCCGAAAACGATTGGCTTGCCACCTTTCAAAGAAGATGTTTGGTCTTCGCGCCGTTGTTGTTTCTGTCGCGACTTCGCGAGAGCAGCAGCGAGGCTTGGTCTGTTCACGCTTGTTTTTGCACGAAAAAGTTCTTCTGATCGTATTAATTAAACACAAAACCGATAACACGGCCCGGGTGCGAGTGCGTGCTGAGCCCGAACCGTAGAATTATTTACAGCGCGCTCGCATTAAGTTGTACGGAGCCACAGCTGTTGCCGAGAAAACCGCAAAATCGCCTATTTTTTCTTCCTTCTCAAACATCGCGTGCGAAGCGCAGACGCGAAAAAAAACAAAAAATAACTGGTAATGACTAAGCAAGGTATCGTGTTGAACCGCAGGCGTCTGTTACGTCACAAGCACTTGATTATGACCGGACAGCAGGTTGGTTTACAGACAATGAATCGTTTATGATATCACGGAGGTGGTTTTTAGAAACAAAACGGCGATTTTGATGTGCCGTGCGTTCCGTTGCGGCATCGGACGAAATTATTTACATTTGAAAATGGCGCAAATACATAATTCTCGTAAATTATTGTGAGAAAATGCCAGCGACTGGAATGGCGATCAGGATTGTCGGCGCGAACAAAGAACACACAAGTAAATTGTTGCAGACCACATGCCCGCGCTACCGTCAGCGTATGTTGTAAGTTCAACATTTGCTCGTGCTTTAAGTGATGGAAATTTCTCGGATTGTTTCCGGACGCCTCGCCATTTTTACAGGCGATGATAATAATTTTTTTCAAAGTTCTTTGTTGATGAAAACAAGTTTTTTAACATTTCGTGGCACTTTGTGCATTTTGTCGAAAATTTGTTAAAAGATTGGAAAATAGTTAAAAGCTCTGGGAAAATAGTTAAAAGCTCTGGGAAAATAGTTAAAAAGCTGTGGGAAAATAGTTGAAAGCTCTGACAAAATAGTTAAAAACTCTGGGTAGGTTTGCTGAAAGTTTTCGAGTAATCAGCCGACTGGACTCTGCTTTTATGACTTTGCGATGATTCAAACTTGCACATATCTGTTTTTGAAAAGTACTCTCCACAATGGTGGTAAGCCTACTGACAAATTTGGTGGTAAACCTACTGACAAATTTTTCATAAGAAATCGATTTCACATAAAATTTCACATCCTCAGTCCTTATTCAAATATAATTATATTTGAATAGAAATAGAGCTTATTTGAATAAGGACTGAGGATGAGAATTTTTACGTGAGATCGATTTCTTATTAAAATTCTGTCGATAGATTCCCTGCTTACCAACCATTGTGAAAATAAGAAAACTACGAAACCCTTCTAACATTGTTTGTGGTTCGCAATTTACGTTTCGTTAGGTTGAGTTTTACGACAGTAACGATCGAGGTTTCGCTTTCGCCCCAAGGTCAGGACCTGTCGATAGAGTTAAACGTTCTGCTTTGGCTTTTTAGCTGTATGGCTGGCGAACAGGGCACATTCCGCTTAAGTTTTAATCATTCCTAGGCTTATGAGGTAATGTCAGATATGGCTTTGAAGTAAGATCTCGTGGATCAATGGAATAAGTTGTGCGATACTTCTTAGGTTGCGGTGCTGAGATCGGGATTTAATTTCCGTCGACTTTTGGAACTTCGCCTTCACCGCAAATTATGTCCTTCCTGCACTGCTCTTCTGACGCGAGCAGTGATTGGTCGGATTTAGCAAGACAATGACCGGCCTCCGCTCGAGCCAAAACATTCAAGAACGCGGCAATTATAATCATAGCAAACCTGTATTTGACCTTTCCGCCAGGCCGCACACCAGCCCCTCGCGTGCGAACAGCTTCGCGTGAGAAGGTGTTGTCGGGCAGCCATCTTGAAATCGAATGCGATGTTGCCATGTTTACGTTCCGAATCTTGTTCCACTTAGATCTCTCTGCGCGCAGCACTCAAGCGTGTGTGTGCGTGCGCGCGCTGTTCAAGCTTGCCTTGCTTGTTGATACTAACACGCGTTCGCTTGCGCTTTGTGAGATCATAATTGTCCCATATGAAGTCACACCTGGCAGTTGGCTTTTTCAATCGCAGTAGTTGAAAACTGGATCAGATGAAAGTTCCAGCTTCGTTTCTTCTTGAAAGTTATCGAAATTTTTTTGAAACTGGTGGAAAAAATCTACAATTCTCTCTTTCTCCTTACGATTTGATCAAATCTTTGATAAAATATTTCCGGTTGAACTGAGAACGCTTAACACACAAGCATCTAAAACGAAACTGTTTGTCTTCAGAAATCGAAATGCGGGGGTGTTTGTTTGGCCCGTCGAATTTTCTTTCAGCCATGAAAGGTCTTGCAGCTCAATAGCTTGTGCGTGAGTAATGACTGTCCATCACTGCGAGCTCGGCATGCTTCCAAATAGAAATAACTTTGTTTCCTTCTCATCACCCTCAACAAACATTGTTCGCGAAACATTGCGTGCAAGCAGCGCCCGCCCCACAGCTAACATTCCGCCACAGCTTCCACCGGGTTTGTGACGTAAGAATAGAGGCCGCCCATACAGCGACTGATAGTCGTTTCTTGAATAACATATTGATGTTTAAAATTTCGACAGCGCGCGACGCGAGATCGCCTGCAAGTTGATCGCGTCGCATCCCCGGCATCGGGAGTTTGTGGCGAAGCATCCTTCGCATCGTTTATCTTTGCATTATTTTGTAATAATTGGACCGCTTTGCTTCGGCGCCACCCGAGTGCGGTCGAGACCCCGGCCTCGTCGCATAAACACTCGAAGAATCGTAAACACGAACCGCTCGCCCGTAATCTGCCGCTTCTCACGCGAGACGTCTACTGTGTCGTCACACAGAGCCGGTGGCTAAAGCCGCCCGCTTTGTTTACGTTGCCTTCGCACGCAAAGTTCGCTTTTTTTTCCCCGGTTTTGCTTGTTTTCGCCGCGTTGAGAAATCGCTTACTATCTTGCGAAGGTCGGTTGCTTAGCGACACAATGCCGATGCTCGGCGTAATCGTTCTAGATTTTCTTTGTCGTGGGCGGCGCTTTTTGTGCCTCGGAATAGAACGGTTGTTGTTTCCAGGAAGTTGTTCCGTTTTTAACGCTAGAAGTAAACGTTCGTGTAAACAGCGATGATTAATAACAATTGTGATTGTTCGTTCACAGAAGCAACAGCGAAGTCGCAGCAAACGACAACGACGCTTCGTCTCGCGCTCGCGATTCTAAATACAACGATGACGATGAGGTGAGGATGAGACATGGCCTGTGTCAAGTGTAATATTTACATGTGCGCTGGTGACACATACGTCTTTGTTATGTCACATACGTCTTTATTATGTCAGCAAAAACAAGAGAACTTGGAAAAGTTGAAACTAAATTTGTAGTTACTGTCGAAAAACAAATCTTAAGTGGAAACTAAATTTTTGAAACGGTAGAGTTTTGGGCGAAAATGAGAAAATAGTTCGTGTTTTTAAACTGCAGGGAATTGAATCACGTTTTTTGTGCTCGTGTCATCTCACACTTTGTTGTTTTTCTTTACAGTGCATCAGAAACCCCATCGCTTCAGCAGCTTACCCCACCCCGCCGCTGTCCAACTCACCCACCTACGTCAGACGCAACGCCACCCCCCTGGACCTGAGCGGCGCCAAGGAGGAGGCGGATCCCCCCTCCATGACTTCGATCGGCACGCAGACCAACGGACGGGCCGAAGGCGCCGCCGACAGTCGCACGTGTCGCCATTGTGACGTCACGTTCGGCGACGAGATGATGTTCGCGTTACACATGAGTTGCCATGACAAAGCGGATCCGTTCAAATGCACGATATGTGGACAGCGGTGCCAGGAGAAGTATTACTTCAACGTCCACTTGCTCCGGGGTCTGCACCAGCATTCGAACAACAACAACGGCGCCGATGACGTCAGCTCGCGCGACGTCACAGCGGCCGCGTCGAACGACGACCGCTCGAGCGAGTCGCTTTCCGGCGCCAGGGGTCGCTCGAACAGCGCCGAACCGAGCCTGTAGTCATGACAACCGAGTAAAATCAGAGCTATGCAGATTTTGTTACCATGACAATCGTACTCGCTGCTTCCTAGTTATTAATTTTTTCTTTGTGACGCAATCAATCGCGTGTCTCCGAAACTGCAAACGTATCGTTCGTTTGTTATTGTTCGTGGCTTGCCAGCGCGCCCGACGATGACGTGTTCATTTTTCTCGCTGACGTATTTGACATTTGGTTGAAACTTTCAAAGAACGATGGATGCCAGATGTTTTCTAAATTAAGCCTTGAGCTAAATGCTCTCCTGTCCACGATTCCTTGTTTTTGCTCAGTTTTCGCTTATGACGTCATATCCAATCCATTATGACGCGATTATTTGTTTGTTTTTCCTCTATGTAAATAAAGTGTGTCGCGTAATTATTCTAAATAAACATTTGGAAAGAATTTTTTTCAAGTGGCTCTGACTTAGCTGCTGGTGATGGAAAGTTAACGTTGGGGGGTGAAAAAAAGGGGGTGAACAGTGATCCATCCCTTGCAATGTGTTTGAGGAAATTGTGAAACCAGAAAAGAAAAATAGGGTTTCAACGTCGGAGTTGACACAAACGACAATGTAATGAGTGATGTGAAGATGAGCATTCCTCTTCATCGCCAGTATTCAATGCAATGATCAGCTGCTTTGTTGAACCATTAACGCCCTACGGGGTGGTTTGTAGTCGCCATGAGTGCTATGAACGTGCTTGTGGCCGTTTTCACTTTTCTAAGATGGTTCAAACCAGTGGTTCCTGACCTTTCTTATACCACGACTCCCTCCTTTGATTCAAGCCCCTCTTGACGTTGAATAAGTTGTGAAAGCAAATGTGTTTATTAGTAAATTTATTGATCGCGCATTTTTGAGATACTTGAGCTCCTCTGTGGCGGCGTGCGCCCACGGTTAAGAACCACTGGTTTAAATGCAAAGACGCTGCCAATGTTGTCCACCGACGTGGATCCTGCTGATGCATGCTGCAAGGGCCTGCCAATGCACTGGAAGCTTAATTGAGAAAAACAGTTACAAAAAACCGCTAACATCATGGCTGTTGACGAGCAGGACGTTCTCATTAATCTGCTTCGCTCGTCTGACGACACGAACGTTCCAGAACGCGTCACCTGTGATGAAGCGATTGCCTGCTTCGACAATGTCTGCATCAAGCCTGGCTGTGAAGTTTACGCTCGACCCCGGCTGAACACTTGTAAACAAAAATCTGATGAAACGATTGATGAGCAAGGCAGCCAATTTTTTGACCTAAAAACTTCGACTTTTGACTTTATTTTGACCTATCAATTTCTTGCGTTTGCAATGAAACGCGGATTAGAAAACCTATATCAGAAGTCAAAATAAAAATCTTTTTTCTGTTGCATAAAGCAAAAACCACAAGTGTGAAAGACCCAACGAAACACGAGGTAACAAGCCGTAGACGAAACTCAACCCAACTGCAGAAGATAAGTATCCAGTGACAATAAATCTGACGTCACTGAGGTTTTACGTTGTTATACTTCAATATCAAATACAACCACTCTTAGTGTACTTTCATGCATCCAGTAGTGGGCAAAACAACATTACTGCGTCGCAAAAAATCAGGATTTCAACTAAGTTGCAAAAGCACATGAATATCTATTGTGGATTACCGTAAATAAAATATCGATAAAGAGAAAAAACTCAGCTGCAAGAAATTTTGACATAACGACAAATTTTGACTTTTTTGACCTAATAACTTTGGGCTGGCTCATGGTATGAGCGTGAAATTTGTTTTGTGGACGTTTCATAAACTTTGAAAAAGGCAGAAAAATTTTGAATTTATTGACTTTTCGTTGCCCGTTGATGAGTTTTTCCAGCACTTCAAAACTCTCAGCGATGAGAGCAACTTCGTTTCTGCGTCCACTGCTCAAAAAAGTTACTCCTTTAATCGTGAAAATTCCATTGCTGGACTGTCGAGTGGCTGCATAAGAAAACGGTTCTGGAGGCATAGACGAAGCCAAGGGGTCATTCCCCCCTCCCACTTCCTAGCACATCTTGTCATTTTGTGCTTTGAGAGGCGGTGCCCCAAACAAAGTAGTATTGCTCACTTAAAGTCACAAGGTTTGGCTCCAAAACATTTTAAGCTGACTACGCCACTGGCTGGAGAAAAACGTTATTGAATTCGAAACGGCGTTTGATAAACAAAGCTCGCCCCTCAACACAAACGCATTGAAACTGCGAAAAACAGCGCATGAAGTCCCCTCCAGTCGAACCCACATCTGCGTACGATGTTGCTGAGGAAGCAAGTGCTGTGCCTGAATCTCACGTCTTGGAAAGCAAGTGCTTCTTTCGCCAGCAGCTCGTCAGAACGTGATCAATTGAAGTATCGCTAATGACAAGATAGATGCATATGATTTCGTTTATGGCGTTGTCGCCAACAGCTTAATCGAAACTGGCGCAAAACGCAACTTCATTGATAAAGCTCTTTCGTACTCTGAACAAACTTGCGTGTGGAATCGAGTTGGACGCGAAAGCTGCTGTTGCGAGAACTAAAGGTTTGTGCAATGTGCAAGTGGACCTGTCCGATCCGAGCTACGATCATGTAAAAATACTGGTTATAGACGATTTGTTGTGGGTCTTCAAAGTGGTCTGAGATTTTTTGAAAAAACGTCAAAGTGTTCTTTTCAATTTTGGTGATTCAAAGCCTCTTTCATGTCTGGGCTCGTTAGATGCATCAAAGGGAGTTACACCAGTTCGTTTTTTCGAGAACATGACACCTGATTGTAAACCCGCTGCAGTGCAAGCCCGCAATTGTTCGCAGATAAACAAAGATCTCATTGCCAGTGAGATGAAGGAGATACTTCGTGATGACGTCATAATCGAAGAGAGTAAGTCGTCGCAGCGAGCGGAAGTTGTGGTAGTCAAGAATGACAATCATAAGAAGTGTATCGATTATATTCACACTGTCAACAAGTTTACTTGACGCATGCCCGTTGCCAAGCATGAAAAACATTGTGAGCAACGTGGCCAAGTACAACAGCTTTTCGAGTTCAAATCTAAGAAGCGCTTACTACCAAGTACCTATTGTGTCAGAAGAGCGAGTATTTTCTGCTGTCGAAGCTGATGACAGGCTTTTTTTCCGATTTAAAAGAAAACTCTTTGGGCTGAAAAGCTGTTGCATGCTTTCAGCGAGTTGTAAAGGAGATTATTTCGAAGCAGAATTGCAAAGGCGCCTGCGCGTGCCTGGATGACATCACTGTGTTCGGAATACTCATAAAGAACATGTTCAGAATTTAGAAGACTTCCTGCTGAGCGCAGCAAAAGGCGCAATCTCACCTTCAATGAGAAAGTGTTCATTTGCAAATGATCCTATTTCCTTGTTGGGCTAAAAGTCTACAACATTAATAAAGGTGCATTGCATCCAAACACAAATCGCGTGAATCCGCTGCTTCATTTTCCAGTTCCAAACATTCAAAAGGAGCTAGGCTTCTGAGCAGTCGTCGATTCACTGTTGTTATTGATCAAAGATCAATATCCTTCATGTGCAACGCAAAACATTCCATTAAGATAAAGAATGAGAGTATAATGAACTGGCCCATAGAGTTTACTGAATTTGATTTTAAAACGTTGTTTTGCCGTAAGAATTTGAACACAGTCCCTGACACACATTCCACAGCTTATCATGCGAGCAGGGGCGTGACGAGGTTAGATGGCGCCCGGGGAAGGAAGCACGTTTGGCACGCCCATGTTCGAACCTGAGGTCTTTCGGAAGCAAATGTACTGTTTTGGAGAAAGTACGTGTGACATTGTTGTGACTTTTCGGCGACCCCGCAGTGATTCGGCGCCCGGGGAATTATTCCCCCTTTCCCCCCTCGTCACGCCCCTGCGTGCGAGTCTACACCACAGCACGCTTTGCAATATTTGCAAGTCGATATGTCGCCCTGGAACCACTCGTTTGAACTGTATTCGTGCTAAGAACCCTCCATATTCCTTAACTCAGTGGTTCCCTAAGTTTACTCCCCACAAGGCCCCGATGGATGTCAAATACATCCACGAACCCCCAACGATTCGAGACACGATCTGATCCTGAATCATACAATGCTCCGTTGCCTGCACATGCACAGCAGCACAAACTGACAAAGGCCAACTTAAAGCAGCAGCACACACCGAACGTTTGTTCACTAAACTTCAATACAAATTCGTAAAACCCTCAAGCAGAATCGCAGCCAAGGATTTTGTTCGGGAGGGGTCAGTCAATGACGTCGTCAGTCACTGACGTCGTCTTGAGTCCGACTGTTCCTTCCGTTGAAAATTGATATAAAGTCCCAGTAAAAATCTTAGCAAGTTTGTTTCGGGGGGGCATGGCCTCTTTGGCCTCATTCTGGCTGCGCTACTGCCTTCAAGTCACCAAGCCAGAAAGAGAAGTCAAAAACAGTACCTGTACTACAAACCATTACCTGCCAAGTGCATTGTGACATCAGAGGCATTGTGATGCCACGAGCATTGATACGTTACTCTGTAAGAAATATATGACCAAATCGCTCCATGCAAAAGACCTATACTCAAATTGGCTTTCAATGTTTTTATGTTTTTATTTTCACACGCATAGGCGTAGCCAGAAGACCAAAGGGGCCGTGCCCCCCCAAATTTTTAGAAAATATGGTCATTTTGTGCTTTGAGAGGCGCTTTTCCAAACAAAATAGGGTTATTCGCCTAAAATCAAACATTTTGGTCCCCAAAATTTTTGGGCTGGCTGCGCCACTGTTTACACGTACTATAATTGTGACTTCAGAAACACATCACGAACCCTCTTGGATGGCTCACGAACCTCCCCCGGGTTTCAAGAACCCCGGTAAAGAAACCTCTGTTTTAACTGATGTACGTAGGAATATGGAAAAGCGTGCTCAGATATTAAACCGAAATTTTGTAAATTTCGCCCCCTGCTCATCTTACCAAAACAATGCAGCGTTTTCGTCCATTAATTGTAGATTTTAAGCGACCCATTCCGACATCAGCATGTCAACTGTTGTTGATGAATACTCGCGCTTTCCTTCGTCTTTTCTTGTGCAAGTGTCTATGCGGGGTCTGCGATAGAAGCTTTTTGAACAACGTTTTGTTCTGTTTGGTACCCCTGCTTATATTCACTCCGATAGAGGGGCAGATTTTGTGTCGCAAGTAGTATTGTTGTATTTGCGGGGGTGTTGGGGGTACCTGCAGCATAACATCCGATTACCAAGACAGAGGTGGTGGACACCATGGAGTCATAATGACCTTATCTGGACCGCGGTGAAACTAAAGTTCAAATCGTGCCAGTTGTGCATCGAACACTGGGAAAGTTCCATACCCTCCCTGCTCTGCACTGCGATGAATGAGACCCCTCATCAACGAATGTTCAACTTCAAACGTCGATCGACAATCGGTGTTTCGATTAAAAGATGGATGAGCTCGCCTGCGATCCTGTTTTTCTGAAAAGACATAGCCGTTCTTCGAAGCATGAACCAGTTGTCGACGAGGTGGAATTTGTGCTACACCCAGCTATTCAGGAACACCAGAGTAGCGGTAGGGCACGGGGACAGTAAAAGAGTTGAGGGAAATGGCAACGAAAAAAAAACAACAAGATCGCTACCAAATATGCTCATTTCTGTTCCGCGAGAATATTGACCTTAAAAATAAAATAAGAAATTATAGAAAACCATTATGAATTTTCTGGGTGGGCGAATAGCTGTAATAAATTTGTTTCAAGTCTATCTTGATAAACCACGAAATTACCTGTTTTTCATTTTTCACAGCGCTTTTCTCCTGACTGACCATAAGAACTTGCAGCAAGATCACTGCAATTCAATTTACAATGCAATGATGATGATAACAGGAGTCATCGAAACGTCTACGATGTGTCGGTGTTATCGTTTTCATTGGCCGTGATTAACATTATAAACCCATGATTCTGTTATGAAAAAGCGCCTCTGCCCCTGTCGTTCCCTTTTTGAAAATGCAAGGGGCTGTGCCACCGTCATGCCTTGGTTATCCGGCGTCCCTGCCCAGCTACGCTCAAATCCGGCTTTCATCCGGCCGAGAAAGTGCTGTGCCTTTGCAAGACATGACACCGGTGGGACTGGGTGATTCTGAACCTGGTTGATCAGGTCGTTGATCAGGGTCAGTCGGATGGAAGTAAGGTTAGAAATTTGTTCGGGAGTTTCATTTAAACAGCAAAATAAACCTACAACAAGCAACGAATAGAGCAGCAGTCGCGCGAGAAGCGACCCAGTTCCAGGTCGTGACGTAGGCAGTAACATTGATAGCTTGAATGCATCGGATGAGGTCAGAGGTCATGCGAAGAAAAATGAAGCGGGGTAGTCGGATTCGCCTCCTGCTCCAGCTGTCCTATCGTAGATCAACTCCACACAGGAAGCCTGAAGGTCATTGGGATGTTGTGTCCTATCGGTAGTTCCTTTTTCAGGGAGGAGAATAATGTGCTGTCAGCGTACGTGCTTGTTCCTGTGACCATGATTTCCGTTGACAACATTGCTGTTCTTGGTCTCGTGTGTGCAGCAGTATTTGGCTTATTCGATTTTGTAAACATCTTTGCTGTCCAAAGTGCTTTTTTGCATTGTACTTATCTTTTCAGGTGCATGTCGATGTATCAGCAAAGTAGAGCCTACCTACCGCTGCTTTGTGCAAGTTACACATATTTTTGTCCGTTGAATTACCAGGGGCGTAACGAGGGGGACAAGGGGGGCACAATTCCCCGGGCGCCGAGTCACTGCGGGGGCGCCAAAAAGTCCTAACAATGTCACAAGTACTTTCTTCAATACAGCACATTTGCTTCCGAAAGAATTCAGGTTCGAACATGGGGGCACCAAACTTGCTTCTTGTCCCTGGCGCCATCTAACCTCGTTACGCCCCTGTGAATTACTGTCGCTAAACACATACCTCAATTATTCAATTTTTCATGAAAATAAAACCATTGCTGAATTTTTACAGATTAATCATCCACCCGCATCAACGTCAAGTGATTTTTTTGCCACAAGCCAAAGCAGCAAACCTACTGCGATGAAGCGTCTCGGTCATGAATGCCACTCCCTCTTTAAACGTAATGCTTCATCAGTCGCTCTTTAGACATGAAAAGTTTGTCAAACACCGCTTCCGCTCACCAAGTCACACACGTGGTTCGTTCGGTGGAAGTCAAAAGCTGCTTCCTGCACGATCAGCTGCATCCACTTGGTCCGCGCCGGGCTGCCGGCTTCAAATCGGCTTATCACGTCAGAATTTAATCTATGTTATCTCAGAGTCTATTGCGCCCGAACCTTATGAAGGTTTTTTTGGCTCTATCGCTTTGTCTTTGACAAGCTTAGGTGCTTGGACAACTTTTCTTTTTCGTGGCGTTCTGCCGTGCCAGTACCTTGGTCTATAGCGTCCGAACCTGCATACGTCATTGTCAATTGAAATGGAATGCCCAGACCCCCGGGTCGGCCTTTTAATACCTTGAAATTATGATCTTCGTTGGAGAAAAGTGGGAGAAAACTTTATTTTTGTGCTGGTTTTTAACACTCGCAGTAGTGTTGTACCAAGTGTTACGGATTAGCGCACAATAGTGTTAAAAATGTGTCTGTAACTCTGTGGTTCTGCCTTCAACACCGTTGCAAAACGTTATATTAAGAAAGTGTCTGTAACCCTGTGATTCCACCTCCAACGCCATTGTAAAACGTTCTGCTTGATCTGTTTTTATCAACCTTGCGTTATGCAGTTAGTATGAGTTTGTACTATGGACTTCGTGTCTGTTGACAAAATACATTCATTCATTTATTACAATGACAAAAGCAATACGAGATGTGGAGCTTATTACACGTTAGCGTTATTTCAGTCAAACACCTGTAAACATTGGTTGCACAAAATCTTTCCGTCGTGCAAGGCTGTGTAAATGGAATAAAAAAAGAACTTAATTATTCCACACGGAAAGCTTATTTACATATGTTTAAGGCAAACTCTGAATTTAGGGTCTTCATTTTTGTTGTTTTTTAATTTTTTTTGTTTGACATATGATAGGTTCTTTTCTTTGCTAAGCGCACTTTTTTGATGTGTCAAAGCATTGTGAAACGTCACATAGCATTTTTGAACTTTGAAGAACTATTTGGATTGCCACAAGTATCTTCTGCATCACTGAATGACTAGTTGTTGCCTCTCAAAGGCAAGCTACAACTAATTAAAAATATAAAAAGTGTTGCATCACTTAGAAAGAAGTCCGACTTGTAGCCCTTCCAAAGATGTAAGATGTGTGTCAGCATGAGTCAGCACAGCTTGAAACCACGTTTCCAACACATATGCTCAGCTTAAATTTGGTACGTCATCATGCAGAAGCCAGAACATGATCAAAATGAAAAAAGATATTCATGCCTTGCAAAAAACTAGAAGTTAAAGTCAAATGACTTCAAACAATTTACAATGTGACTTTCACGCAGAATTAAATTCGCAGATAAAATGAAAAAATTTAACTTGCTTTCAGCGAATAAACTTTCTGCACAGCGTGTGCGAAACACAAGGGCTCCTTTACGGACTTTCTGAGCGTTTGCTTCGGGCCCTTACCTTCCAATATCCACCCCTGTGCACATACGACTGCAGCTTAAGACATTCAGTTTAAGTTGCAGCTTAAATCTTAAGGTGTACAGTAATTGCTAAAACTGTTATGGCACCGATTGCTTGAAGGGAGGCGGTTTTGTACAAATATTCGAAGTCGTCGTATGTTGCTTTTCGTGTTCTTGGCTTGTGGAAAGTAATTTTTAGTAATACTTGGCTTGGCTTTACTCCTTCCGGAGGTTTTTATTGATTTGGATTTGTGCTGTAATTTAAAATTCAAGGATGTCAGTTTTCTACATTATTGCATCTGTAGAGAATTTAGTCCTTTGTTTTGAAACCTTGAACAATATTTTTCGTCTTGATGTCCAAATCTGGCAGTTTGGAAGTTTGTTTTACAACCAGTCTATCCTCTCTGCATAGTGCAGTTCAACTTTGCTTTTCCCGATAGATTAATTAGAAGTCGCTCATAAAGGCCGACCCCAGATCGCGGACCTCAGATCGTTAACATCCGACCAGTCGGAGCAGCCTCACAGAAACGCGTCCTGCTGGCTTGTTTGCATTTTAGTCTTATCAATGAGCGGACATTTCTTTGACACGAAAAATTTTCGGGTTCTGTCAAGTTGAGGAGGGACCTGTTTATCACGTTCACAGCGACCGCCGAATAGTGCAACACAGGGTTTCCTAACATGAGAGTCGGAAGGGGGGCAAGGGGGTTTCACCACTTTTGTCCCCCCTAGAAAAGTATTTTTAACTACCCCTGGAAAAATAGATTATTGGCCCCCCAGAAAAAATTTCTGACGCCCAGGTTCCCAAACCTTTGCTTCTTGTGCATTCCGGGTGGTTTCGTCCTCATGAACGCGGCTGCTCACTGCTTTGGTTTTGTGACGAAACAATTGGGTAAAACCTTGGCTACTCGACTGGAAGCGAGTACGTTTGGACAGGAGTATGATTTTTCGATAAAGCTATTTTCAACTGAGCACGCTGTAGTTATTCTGTCATTGAAATATGAGTCTACACCGAACGTTCGTCCGGAAATGCCAAACTCAACTTGTCGCATTTGCAGGTTTGATTTACTTTTGCACTGTGACTTTTCGCAAGAAGGTTCTGGCAGTTGGTCCTAAAATTCTGCTATATTCTGTGTCTTAAGCCGGTGTTCCTGTGATTAGCACAACAACTTTTTATTAAGCCACAAACATACACAACAATCTGCTGTTTGCCAACCGGTGATTCCACTCCATTCTACAGGCTTACCGACTGATAGCAGAGTAGCTTGGCTGGG
>Ga0210059_1001795_pt1 | contig 32822 bp, 32 predicted proteins | sample Ectturendosymbi2_FD_188042 | JGI IMG/M metagenome (GOLD analysis project Ga0210059, IMG submission 188042) | Ecteinascidia turbinata endosymbiont from Florida, USA - Sample 2 (SPAdes) (version 2) | ecosystem: Host-associated > Tunicates > Ascidians > Unclassified | place: Key West, Florida... | reverse complement strand
AAGATGTAACAAGTTTGTCCAAAACCTTGCGTTCTAGAATTTTGCTCAAAGCATTAATATGGCGTAATAATATATGACAATCAAAGCGCTTTGAAGAAACCTTAAACGGTTACGGTACGCTATGCAATTTAGCTTGATATTTGTTAGGCTAAGCCGAGTGTCTTAACCTTTTTCTACCTCCGCACTCCTTTTGGCCATGCCTAAGCAGTTCAACACCCCTACCATTGGCTAACACCTAGTTACTACAAGGATAAAGTAAAGACAAACGTATTCCTTTTACCTTTTTCCGCCACATATGTGTCCTTCCCCAGCACCCCCTGAAATTGATTTCAGCACCCCGAGGGGGTGCACCCCATGTTAAGAAATTGATTTCAGCACCCCCTGGGGGGAAACCCCATGTTAAGAAACCCTGGGCTAAGGTCAGGTTGTTGTAAATGCTGTTTGTATTGATATGTGTTGAAGAGAGTTTTCTAGGTTGTGTGTTTTGTAAGAACGGAGTAGCAGTACCGTGCTGACAGATACCAGCTTATACGATCATTTTAACTAGTAATGTGCCCTTGTAAATCGTAAGCTGCTGGTTTTGATAGTCATGCTTGTCAGCAAGTTCATAGATGAGATAGAGCCCAGGTTCTGTTGGAAGTGGAAGCGGAAGCGATAGGTGTGGAAGCGGAAGCGATAGGTGTGGAAGCGGAAGCGGTTGACGAAATAGCCGCTTCCACATCCCTGCACGGTCCAGAAGTATTTGAAAGGCACCCAAAGATGAATCTGATATTTGGATAGATCCGATTGTTCTGTGACGACATTGTGTGAAGGTCTCCCCCTCTGTCTTGAGAAACAGAAGTCATACTTTTAGTCCCTTCCTTTGCTGTTTCTTCCACTGCTGTTCCATCAGTTACGCTTGGATTGGAACTAACCGGAAACTGATCACTGTTATACGCTGCAGGAAGAGTATAGCATCGCTTATGACTGAAGAATATGAAGAGTTTTCAATATCATCTTCGATGCTCAACTCCTCCTTCGACGCTGAAAGATTCCAGCCAGAAGCATCTACTTGGCATTCGACAATACATCCTATCAAGCAAATTTTGCCTAGCCATAGCTTGCTCCGTGGTGAACCTTTCCGATGCTGACCAGATATTACTTATGCAACTGCTATCAGTTGCAGTTACTACAGAATCAGACACAAAATAAATACAAGGGTAAACCTCTGGATATACCCCAATCTCACGGGCGGATCCAGAGGGAAACGATTGGGGCGAACGCCTCCCCTTAAACCTACGAAAGTAACTTTGTTCACCATGACTTTTTACAATTCGGGAAACAGCTTTCGCGATATTGGGCCATTTTGTCGCCCATTGTTTTCTCACAGCAGTGTTGTGAAGTATACTTCATCTCTCGTACAGTAACGAAGCCGTTATGAGACTTGACTGCCAAATATTACTGAAATCGCCCCCCCCTCACCTTACTGGCTGGATCCGACCCTGCTCAACCTTTTTTCCTCGGACTTAGTGTTACTTTTACAGCTTTCTTACTCACAAAGTTTAGCACTACGCTGCTTTCGTAATATAATACCACAATTCGCCTCTGTTACCAAGGTTTCTTGCATCATAAAGGCTATAAGTTTGTCACGTGTTTCACAGCTGCACACTAAAGGAGACAAAAGCTGCAGACAAATTTATAAATCAAATATATGTTCTGTATTTTGAATTTTTTGCAAAGCTTTTTCATAACGGTCAAAACGACCGCTTTTGGCTGCTTGAAGTAAATCCCCTCTAGGGGTTAAGTGGATGGGGCGTTTGGCATTACATTTCTATGGATTACGTCTAATATCCCCACTTGCGGTGCGCAAGTGCGCATGCGTAGTGCCACCAGACGATTTACGCAGTGAAATATCGTTCTCGCATACTTGCCAGACTCCAGCTACCAATCAAAATAAGTCCAGGGGTAAAACTGGACAAAGTGAATAAACATTGGAAAAGCACTAACACAACAAATTATTTGAATATTTGAATTAAATGTGTTCTTTGTTCGTATTTTGATGAGATTTTATACTTATTCGAATAATAATTAATAAAGTTTGTAATCATTTAGAACTCTGGTGACTCAGCCTTAAAATATTCATGCTCACTCTATATTCATGCTCACTTCTTAGAGGGAACACCGATTACGTCGAAGCCATTGTTAGGAAAAGTTAGGAAGTTTCATTGTGATCCGATATGTAAAATGTGATAATTTGAAAACCCAAAACGGTCAAAACAACCGTTGCGGCTGTTAGAGTGAAAATAAGTGATTGATATCACACTTGCAGTAGTGAAAATCAGCTGACTTCGTTTTTGCTAGCGTGATACCTCAACAAGGCAATATATTGCTACGCACATGGAAGCCATACGAAAACGATGGCCCCATTATCTAATTCACGTTCGCTACTAGCAGTTGGTATTGCGCGTGTTGTACACAAAGTTGTTATATCCCAGATCACTAATTCTCTTGGTGATGTAGACATGGTGACCGGTGCTGTATTCCACTTCAGTCTGGTTGATGGGATTAGTTGATCAGCCAACGACTTTTTTTGTACAATTGCCCATTTCTTTTTCCTAATAATTCTCAACAGGAAACAAGGGTAATGCACTACACACAATTTCTACAGAACAATCTAAACCTAAATACTTCGCAAATAAAAAAGCTGACACTAATATTTTTATAACTTTTACAAAAAGAAGGCTAATTGTCATTACAGTTTTTCGCTTCTGTACTTGGTTTTTGTGAAATCACGAAAATGTGCTACACTGTTCATATGGAGCAATTTTGTTATTTTGTTCCCATCTATTATATTCTTCTCATTTTAGAAGTTCCACGAAATTGTCAAATACCGCAAATTGTACAGTTCGTGGTATTGGGAAGTTCTCTCTTGTAATCTAAAAGTATTCCTTTCACAAAGGCAAATGATTGGAAAATAGTCACAACTCGTTACTGTGCAATCGAAGCACAAGAAGTGTTCGGTCAAAGTTGTTTCATAGTTAATTAACAAACATCTGTGTTGATGTTTCACACATTTGTGTATTTCGTGATTAGTGTTCTACCTACCCAGCTACTACCCGGAATGGGACAGTTCGGCGCCGCCGTTTCGGCGATGGACGTTTCGGCGATGAAATGTGAAATGTATTTTCCTTTAGAATGTCACCAAAGTGCAAATTTCGCACTGTCGTCGTGATGCATGTAGGCGCAAGATTCGGTCTAGCACTTGTACCAATCGTACAGCAATGAGAGCTGTTTATCCAAACGTACATACCCTTATTAAATCGATGCTGACAACCAGCTGCACAACTGCGTCCGTGGAGCGCGCTGTCAATCAAGATGGCGGTGTTACAAATATACTTGCAAAATCACTGCGGAGAAGAACGATTGAATTGCAATTGCTCTGATTACTTTGCATCGTAATGTAAAAGTGGATTACTCGAAATCAATACAGGACTTCGTGCGCAGCAAATAACATCGGCAACTGCTTAATTTTAAAAAGGCTATTTTGGAAATACGACGCTTGACTGATATTTTGTTCAGATAATGCGGCCACAATTTTTGAGGCTAGCTATCGCGTCTTTCATCATGAGAAGTTGCTTATCAAAACATATAGTTTCAGTGGAAACGAACTCACGTTACTTGGCGTGACGTTGAGGAAAGCCTAAACTTACTTAAGTTTGTCATAACCTAATAGGTGTAAACAGCAGATAAAATTAGCCCGAAACTGCAAAACGAAACGATCGTTATTGGAGACTGTCCTCTCGCCACGAAGCGAAATTTTACAAAATAGCTCCTGCGTGTGCGTGGCAGTGTATGAGATTCTGACATCATTAGAGCCGGCACTGCCAGAGGAGGAAATTCAGAAACACATGCGTTCGATGCAATATCAATTTCGAGTGTTCAAAAACGTGGATTGTTTCATGTAACTGCGCAGGCTCTATTTAGACAAGGCAACAACGTTGCTGTTTCGTAATAGTACTATGCAACGTTACAAGGGAAATGTAGGCTGTTGCCTGTTCCAAAACACCCGCATTTGAGACCTGCAGTGACAGCGTTTGATAGTTTATCGGCTTTAATGCTGAGTACCTGCGGTGCAAAGGGGTCTGTCATGACAGCCAAACAGAACCCCAGATGCACCCCTGCTTACGTGAAGGATCAAGCAATAGTTGCTGTCCAGGCTTAACTTATGTGTAAACTACCAGCAAAAATAAACGTCACAAGCCATATTTCTTTACACACGTGGTCGCGTCGCACTAAGTTCTTCCAAAATCCTGACGGGCGGGAAACTACACTGGTCACTGGCCATCAGGAAGACAACAAAAACACTTATGTAGCAAACATCCTTTGTAGTCTAACCTTCAAAGTATTTCAAAAACACACATTTTTTTCGAATAAAACATTTGCGACAACCGTCGCCGAAACGTCTCGTCGTCGAAACGGCGGCGCCGAACTGTCCTAGACCGGCTACTACCTATCCCGGTTCCGCTCACTGATGCTCTTAGTTCAGACTTTCCTCATATTTACAAAGTAGGATTTGCGTGCAAATAAACATATTTTTTCCGCGTTACTGTTTCCACCTGTTCTTTCAATCAAAGACACTGTTTGCTCTGGTGATGATTTCCGTCACACACACATCACAATGCTATTTGTCTTTTATCTTATGTCACTGCCAGCATTAAGGGATTTTCAACTCCATGCAGGGAGACCTAGCTTTCGTCTCGTTAATTCCAATGACTTCGTCTGTAAACCTTTCATTTTCCTGATCAAGAGCTGCTGTTCAGTTGAAATGCCGCTGTTGTTTTTAAACACAGCAGTGAGCAAATAGCCTGTATTTTGGTATTCCTGTTGGTTGATTCAGCAATTGCAGTATGTTAAGTATGCGCATATTGATATGCTTTCAGCAACAAGTGAAGAAGGTCAAAATATAGCTTAGTTAATCCGTAGAATCAGACATGTTGAAGCAACAGTAACGACGAACAAAAAACTTTGTTTTATTTTGAAGCAGATGCAGTGGAAAACATTAAATTCACGACAGTTTGGGAAAAAAACACACTTGAAGGACCTAATACTACACACTCGTCAAAGCAATAACATTTCAATTGAGTGATAAGTTTTCAAAAGTGACAATGGCAAACAGTGACAGTAAAACGGAAAGGAAGCATTGCACAACTCGGGCTGGAAACACACACGAAATGAACGATTGAGACGCATTGAATTGCTTCCTCATCAACGCTACTGAAAGCGTGAACTTTCGATTCAGATCCATTCGCGACACCATGTCAGGCTTTGAGACAGAACATGTGTGGTTTGTTTGCAAGAACCTGGGACTATTCTTTAATAACATGACGAGGATTATTTCGGCTGCATCTGTTCGTATAAAAACCATGAGTGCGGTTGATGAACACAGGTCTGACTGGCAGTGGCGTAGCCAGCCCATAAATTTTTGGGGGGCAAAACATTTGATTTCAGGCGAATAACACTATTTTGCTTAGAAAAACGCCTCTCAAAGCACAAAATAACTATATTTTCTAAAAATTTGGGGGGCATGGCCCCTTTGGCCCCCCCCCTGGCTACGCCTATGCTGACTGGTGGCATTTTGGTTAAAAATGACAATTTTGCAACTACGAGTACAATTTCGAGCTACATGAAGGTTATGAAGGTTGCTGATCAAGAAAAACGATTCAACGAATTCTTCCACAATATGCAAATTACAAAAGAGTTGCAAGAACCTCGTTGCAATATGTGGAAAGTAACAACAGAGTGTGAATAGACTATCTGAGCTCATGCACTGGCACTGGCAATGTGAAGGTAATGCGCAGCAGTACGATGCTCAGTGAAGCTGTGTTTTGCTCTTTGCTTCCATCTCGCGGCATTATTTGTGCGGCGTTATTATGCGACGCCGAACGCTTTAAGTACTTCAGACGGGAAGTACAGTACGGTGTTGAAATTGCCGTCACTGTTTTTGGATGACAGAAAAAGCGGCATGCCTGCTGGTCGGTCCTTACTTTTCTGTCGCAGTCTTCAATTTTTTTCGGTTTCGAGAGAACTCATCAGCGTCTTTGTCGTACGTCGATCTGCTGTTAAGCAGCAACAGGGGACTGACGTCCAACGACGACTCGTAGTTGAGCCCGTCATCGTTCAACGTCATACTTGAAAACGACAGCGGAAGGTCTTCAGGGAGCAGGGAGTCGTCAGATGGCGTCAAAACCACCTGGTGCCAATATAGAAATACAAAAGTTGGGAAATGGAAGAATCTCCGTCCTTTTTTAAAAATCGAGACATAGGTTTCGCCCCCCTAAGCTGATTCTAGTTTCAGCATCATCAAAAAATCTGTCGAGGCTTTCAGCCGTTTAACTAAGATAAAGATCGATTGCAAGAGGAGAAATTATTGTTCAGATTTTCGTCACATGCTGTATGCTCGCAATGTCTGTGCAGGGGTTTCGAATTTAGACCTCAGTTGATTGTCAAATCTGGTGTAATACCCTCTCGATTTTACTGTCGAAACAATCGATGCCATTTCTAATAAGTTGGCAGCTTGATAATTATGTTAACAACTTGAATTTGCGGTAGCTTCGATGTCGATATCTAACAAGATACCATCGTAAGCTTTTTAACTAAATCATGTTTAGAAAACACGAAAAGATCTCATAACTCCAGCATTCATAACCCAAGCATTCGAACCCAAACTGCAAGGGTATAAATACCCCAGTTAAGAAGCCGTATTTATAGACTATTATGTTAACAGCTTTATGGGCAGGGGTAGCGTTGCCTAACAGAATACATGTAGGGTTGGGAAATTTTTGCAGTCATTTGAGGTCACGCCGTGTGCATGTAATTGTCATACTTTGCAGCCTCACTAAGCAATACTGCCAGTGTCAGGGCCAAGAGGAAAAGGTGCCTGTAGCCTCGCAATTTCTCTTAATCTATGTTCACTTAGCCGAAAGTTGTCAAGACGTTCAAATATCCGCAAGCGTGTGTCAATACAGCTTATGACAGGGTCTCCTCGTCTATGATTCACTGTAGCCAGTGCCCAGACATTTATTTGTTCCGCCCGGAGCACACGTCATCTAGGGTTCTTTTTAAAGAGACTCGGGTAACTTTCTGGTTAATTGAAGGTATCTAAGCTCGAGGAGACGCAAGTGGAAACTGCTGACCACGCGGAGCACAGTCAGTACTAATCTTGCAGGGGGAGTTTCCTAACAGTAATGTCCAGCATGGTGGTCATTCAATGATAGGAATAGTTTCTGATGCGCTCAAGCACATTTTGTGGAAAAACCAAACACTGAGGTCTAATTTCACACTAAACGCATCATGTCATGAGCCTTTGTATGCAATTAATCATTGTTCACGTTATTGTTTTTCTTTGCAGTCTTTATACACCAATTTCTCAACCCATAGGAAAAGAGAAAGAGGTTATGACGCTGATAAGCCGGTTTTATCATGAAGACTTATTCCGTTAAAATTCAACAACATTTATGTGCTCATCCAAAACATTTTACACTTGCAAATTAACTGCTCTTTTTCGTCCAATGCCGAAAGAAGAAAACCCTGCTATACGCTTTGAGCGAAATAGTTTAAATGCGAAAACTAGGGACTGACCGGTCGCCTGGTCTCGTCTGCCGATCGTTTTCTCCAAGGCGTTGGTTGCGTTAATGCCAGTCGAAAGCTCCGGTCGGTTTTTTGCTGTCTCGTGTTCACTCTGGAAACAAATGAGTGAAGCTGTGTTCATAAAATTGTGGGTATGGGGAACAATTCGTTTCGGGCATAAACCTTGTCAAGAGCACACGAGGTTCTGCAGACAAGGACTTGCAAAACCTGCTCGCAAGCAATCGGTCCCGATTGGCTGACGCACCAAATGCGTCACAATTGATAGTACGGTACCGATACACGCAATCAGTTGGCAGGAATATTTCCTTGCGAAAAAAGCCACGCTGGTTGAGCCTGACTACGTTCTGGTTATGGCAAAACAAATGGTTGTAAAAGAAAAGCTCTTTTCGGGCAACTGCACGTCACAACGCAACTCACCCGTTGGCGGCCACTCCACTGAGAATGTTTAGGGGAATCACCGCTTCACCTTCCAAGTCGTTCGAACCTAACACGTCGTGGTCAAGGACCGTGAAAATAATGCAAGTTCCGTCAAGGGTCATTAGGTTTTTGCTGACGTCGTAAACGAAGCTTTCGTCTTTGTACACAGGGTCCAGGGTGTTCTTTTCGACCAAGGTCTGATGCTGCTCGTATTTGCGGAAAAGCATTTTCGGCACGAGACTGTGGAATATAAAAGTGTTCATTAAAATGAAGTGGTCCCAAACCTCTGTGAAACAAATTTCGCAAGCGTTGGCAGTTAAGGCAGACATTTCAACGTGCTGTAGTTAAAGAACCTCGTGCAAATTTGAGACGACACGATCCTTTATTCCCCCTACATTTTTTTAACAGTCAAAAAAACTGACAGCCCTAATAGCGCAACATGATTTTCTTTATAGATATTTTGATCATAGCAGTACGCCTAAGTACTGGTATTCCCAAGCCAAGTATTGCGGTTAAGAGTTATTTCCAAAAGAACACCGTTGATGAAATTTGTCTACTTTTTTGTAATTAGCCTATGATAGTTTTGAAAGAATAACTTTGAAACTGCAGCAGTTTTTGGCTGTGTGTAAGTAGAAAAATTTTGGCTGCGTGTATGTAGAAAATAAACCTAAAACATCTTGTACAGGAACGATAGCGTGAACCCACAGTACTGCAATACAACTGCACAATTAGTTTCAACGCGATAAATATGACAAAGCCAGCGTGGCACATCTTCGCAAGCTCTCATGTTTTTAGAGATGGCTTGATCGTTTAAAGTTACCTAAAAATAAATGAAAAACCAAGCTGAACAAGCAGCTCACAACTTGCAACTTTTGGAAGCGTTTGATGTAATCGGCCATTCACACCTCATCAACACTTCAAATTTTTGATACCCACCCCAAAAGCAGCAATAGAGTAGCAGAACATGTGCAGTGCAAGTGAAAATAATCTTGTTGATAAATTTTCTAAAGCAATCCCAGACAGGGATATGGTCACTGACTTGCCCCAGTCATCAGTCGACCACACTTTGCATCCCATGGATTGTCCTTAGGAAAGGCGTGGGTGGCCAGTACGTTGAGGCTAGGTTCCGCTTCAGCAGCTGTCTAAGTGAAAAGATACCTCTCATCCACCTATCGGTTTCCCTATACCTAAACTGCGTGCCTTGCATGGCTGAAGAACTCAGTCCGCCTACAGCCTACTTGATCCGTAGCTGCATGGGGGCCTGTCAGGTGTCACGACTGGGGTATTGAAGAGGCATTTCATTTTCTCAAAAAATGCAGAAATCCCCAACTTCAGCTTGAAGATACGACAAATGCGAGTTTTTTTCAGTGAAGATCCTTCACAAGTTGATCTTTACTGCAGTGATGGACAAACCAGCTAAGCTTGCAAGATCGTTTTTATGGCCCGCAAACACGATTACGGCCTTGCGTTTTTCTCTTAGTGCGCTATAAGGGAGAACAGGTTCCTTCACGCTCACGCTAAGTAAACGGTTTTCCCAAGCTTTTATCCTTGGTTCAGGAATGACTACAAACATCGTAGTCAGTGGCGTAACTAGAGGTTTCAGACAGGATGAAAAACATAGATGTAGGAGGCCCACTGGTCAACACTCAGAAAAAAGTTGACAAATGACAGTGAATATCGATGTGGATGGCTCTACTAAAACCTATATTAAAAAAGCAATCGCAGTTGGCTTGGTGGGCCACTTTCGACCTCTTGATTCACTGCTTTAGGAAATCTTCGAGAGCCACTGATTTGGCTTCATTCATAAGTCACGATTTGCCAGTCACTGCTCTGCAGCGCAGCAGTGTTCACGTTGGCGCAGATAAGGGCGCTACGTGCAGCGGTGAGATCCAGGAATTTGTTTTTTTTTCCTGTTGCAATGATCGGAAAAGACATTCTCAGAAAAATCATCGAATTTAATAAAAAAGCGTTTCTGCAAAGCAAGCTTTTTTTCGGATAAAAATTCTACTAAGTGGACTACATCTAAACGAATTTTTCTGCCAACGTTCACATTGAAGAATAATTATTTTTAAGTCCTGTGTTGGTTTATTTGAAGCATCAGTCAAGTGCTGCTCATCAAGTTGGAATCAAGTGCAACGAAGGATTTTTGTCAAAAGTCGGTTGGTTACTTTTTCGATTACATTCGCTGTTCTGCGCCGAACCTGCAGCTAAACGTCTGCTCATGAGCTCATCATTCGTAAAAATAATCTTTTAGTTACGCGAAGGATCATCGAACAGCGTTAAAACCTTACCTCACAATGACGAACGGGTCGCTGAAGCCGTTCACGTCCAGAGGAACGAGGTTGTTGGCGCTGATGACGTCGGCGTGCAGGCGCTCCGACACGGGGTCGTACCAGGCGTGTATGTTCAAGTAACCGTATATGGGATTGGTGGCCATTTGCAGCTGCTGATCGTACAGCTGATAAACAAAATAATCCAAACTCTTGATAAAAGACCCAACGTCTTGAAAGGGTTGGAAAAGCAATGCTGCTTCAACCAAAAGTTGTTGCTGTTGCGACAGAAGAGGAGTAAGACACTGCGGTGAGATAAGGAAGAAGTGGGAAGAATGGAACCACGCTTAGTATGTTTTTGTTTTGTCCGGCATTACATAACCACAATGGTTGATGAGACTATCAGACGTGTGAGATTGCGAACTAACAGAGCTGAAGGCTTTAGTGCTGTTTGCTGAACAACTTTCAGCGTGTTACTGAAAACGAGCCACATAACGTCTATTTAAAGTGGCCAAATCGAAGCTTCTTACATCGTCGGAAAAAACACAGGTAAAAATGCTGAGTTTTGCATTGCCTGTGCCGGTGCTTATTTCGTCAGCTCGAAACGAAAAAAAAGATAAATCAGATTAAGATGGACCCATTATTTCATCAGATTTCGCAGACCTGCATGTAGAATAGTCTCATGAGATCTTCTGTCCTGGCGCAGCGCATTTTCAGTTCCGATTCGAGAATCTTGAAATCTTCAAGAGCCTTCATCTGCTGCAGCGGCAACCCGTTTCCGCCCGCGTGGAAAAAATCTATCAAGTGGTGGTGAAGCGCGTGGCTGAAAAGACAGTAAATAACGTTTTCAAGATTCGAAGCTGTTTCAAAAACGTATGAAATGTAGAAAACGTTACGCGTAAACAGAGTGTTCAGTTTAATTGAGTAAAACACGGCGATTTGTCCATATTCGCGACGATTTTAAAGAGCCCGACTTAGGTCAAGACAGCAGCTCGTGGGGACAGCACGTTAATTAGAAGATTGTTAAAGTACTCGTATTGCGAACGCCTGCGAAGCGGAATATGCAACTTTTAGAGATAGAATCAAGATACAGATAACAACTTATTTCCGAGATTAAACAAAAAGTCTAACGAGGCAATCGATTATCATTATATTTACGTTAAAACCCGACCGTTTCACCAATCAGTTAATGGGCACCGCAATCTGTGGCCTTTAACTTCCTACGTAGGCTACCATCGTAAATTTCGTCCAAACATCTGTGAGCAAGAAAAAACTTACAAGAAGCCGAAGCACAACGTGCAAACGATCCAAAACCAAGATTTGAAATTTTGTAGTGGCGGAGTTTACACAAAAATGCGTCTGTTTAGTTGAAATGCCTTTACAACGTTCGGGTCCGAAAAAAAACTGAAGCAACGTTTTGAGGGCTATAACAAAACCATTGCTATTCTCTATTGCAGGAGTCCCCAAACTTTTTTGCCAGAGGGCCACATAAGCTACTGCACAGCAGTTCGAGGGCCGGACATCTTACGTAATGTGGTTGTTTCGAAATAAGTCTGCCAAATCAACAAATGTTTCGTAAATATATTGTTTTTTCATTATTGACAAAATGTCTGTGCGGCCGGAAGAAATGCCTTCGCGGGCCGGGTGGAATGGCGTCGCGGGCCGGATTTGGACCGCGGGCCGTAGTTTGGAGACCCATGCTCCGTTGCATTGTCCTATTTGCTTTGTATATTTGGTTTCCTCTTTCGGTGTTTCTCCAACAAAACATCGAACGCTTACGCAAACAAATTACTTCGCACTTACCGGCACTGCAGGAAAAAGAAAGGCCTGTGTTCTTCATACTCGACCAAGGCCAGTTTTTTCAAGCTCTGTACCGAGACTTTCCACAGCACTCCTAGTATTCGCTTGAAGTTCGGCTGCAACGTACGAGCGACGTCGAAAAATTAACAATCGATTATCACGGTTGAAAAACGTTATGGATGTGGCGCTCAACATGAACGAACGAAATTTCCAATACGTTTACCTGGCATATGGGAAGAAAACGTTCGCAATTGTCGTTAAAGTGACATTCTCTGGCCTGGAATCGTCCATGGCACTGCTTACAACCACACTGCAGCCGCTACTATATTCTAGCAACCTGTTCGTAAGAACTATAAGGTCTCCGTTGAGAAAAGAGCCAGTGTTAGGTCACTGAACGATTTACATAAAAATGAAGTCGATTTTGCTGCAAAGCATCATCGGTTATCGCTCTTTTCAAATATGACAGGTTGATAGTATCGTTAATTTGAAATAGAGATAAAATTTTAGCGACATAGATTTATCTACCAACATGAATGACCTGACACTAACTTGCCTTCCATCAGATACGTCACATTTTTTCAAAAAATGATTGTTGTACAAACTATGCCTACGTTGATGACAATATTAATAAATGCTGAATCAACGTTTGTGTGTGCTAAGGTAGATGCAGCACCCTAGTTAACACCAAACAAAAAGCAACTTAAAAGCACACAAGTAAATGAACACGTTTTTCGAATGTTGGCCAGCCGTAAATTTGAGTTTGGAACACGCAGCATGCGCCACGATAATGTCAAAGTATTATCAAAAAGTCTTACAGCGAGAATTTAACACAAAACATCATTGAGAACAACGACACGTGGGAGGATAGGTGAACGACCTACCTCACAGAGCCACTCGTGCAAGATAGTTATATTGCTATGCAGGTATTTCATCAACGGCTGGATGGCGGTGTTCGCCACTTCTACCAGCTTTTTTCGCTCGTCCGCGTTCTGATCCTTGTGGAAGTTACCGCCGTAACCGCACTTGGTCGCTTGCTGACCAAACCTCCGCATGTATTTCCGAATCTCTTGCTGCGCAGAAAACATCACCTGTTGGTTGGCTCCGATGCTGATGTTGTCGTGGCGGTAAAACCGCTGGTGCTTTTTGAACAAGCGAAGTTGTTTGATTTCAGACGAAGCTAAATTGTTTGTACCTTTGGATCGATATATTCACTTTTCAGTTACAACTGACTGAATTGAGCAAAACTAATGTGCTCTATCACTTGTAAACAGAGAAGCTCTCTGGGAGCAACTTGCGAAAATACTACAGAACAGCGTGTACGTGACTAGATTAGCATGTCTTGAAAAAACCACGTGCAAACGTTAGGCGAGTCAGTTCCTCACTGCGAGGGAAATCACGATTACAGGGTCTGACGTGAAGCACGCTTATGTGCATCTGTGTTGCTTAAAATGAAAAACATCGAACTGCTGAAAAGATACAGGATGCACTGAAACGGGTCACGAGCTTTACAAAAAGAAAACAAGCGATGAGAATGAGGCAGAATTCGAAGATTTTGCGAGATTCGATACAAAGGAATGCATAGCACACACGGGAAGATTTAATATTTGGTGAAGTCATACCGGAGTCGAAAGCATTGGTACGTTACAATAAGCTAACGATTGTTTCTTTGACCGAAGTTGCTCTAACACAGCATTACTGTGTTACTAAAATCTAAGTTATTTTAAATTAATCACTGCGTAAGTGGACTGCTTTAAAGAAATTCACACAATTCCAATTGCTTGAATGGTCAACGAAGCCTTACAACATTTAATCGTTAACACTGCTACTACCTTAAGTTTCGTTCCCACGGCGACAGTGATGTTTTGTATCTTCTTTTCCATTTCAGCAAGAGCTATCTTGGTTAGAGACCCGAAAGTGGCCGTTACTCGTGCGGCGTCAGGACCATCCGGATGCCGATCTGTGCGTCAAAGAAGAACTCGTACGTTTTGCTGCCGTTTAAAACATCGCGTGCCTTCTTCCAGGAATATCGTAGTTTCGACCGCAAGAGGTGGAACTCTCCCAAACAGCACATTGTCAACGACGTGAAAACTATGCGTGTGCATTGATTAGAGTGCTTTTTGGTGGTAAAGAGAGAATTTTGTGATTAGAGTGGTTTTTGGTGGTTAAGAGAGAATTTTGTGATTAGAGTGGTTTTTGGTGGTCAAGATAGAATTTGATTAGAGCGGTTGTTGGTGGCCAATCTTGTGCAGCACGGCGCGAACTGTGATTTTGTCTCGCAATATCATCGAGGATTAGAACGGCCATAAAGCGGAAACAGGTTCAAGTCGTATCGGGATGAACCAAAATAAATTGCAAATAGAGAAATGCAGACTCACCCACTGCAGTGGCAACACCACTGAACTCCATCTTTTCAGGAAGGCTGTCCACGAAGTGTCGCACATACTGTAATGCACAATTCCAAGAAACATGAAATAGGCCATGTTACCCCAAATGGTTAACGTAAAGAGTATGCTGGCATACTAGCGCCCCAGCCATGGAGCACGTTTTCATCGTAGGTAGCCTGAAATGGAGACATTGGGGATCTCATCACATTCTCTGTGTAGAGGTACCTGGGCGTACCTTTCTGTACGTTCTAATAGAAAAATAATTGCTGTCCAAATTTGTTGTACTTGAACACTCGCAAGAATTCATTGTTCGTTTTGAAGGTTTGTACCCACGTGTTAATATGTGCGTTGCTGAGTTAACGCCCTGCTGTTGCCGGCGCGGTCTTCACCGGAACTCCAATGATAAGGGGTTGATTTTGTCAGAAAGATGCAGCTCGGTAGTAGCTACACCGTGGAAAACTATTGTTTGGGAACTTGAGAGAACGCCGGTGTTTCCACAATCAAAACCAACTTACGGCAATTCGAGATTACCTCTCCCTCCAGTGTTACAGACGCTAATACCACGTCAGTCACGACAAGTGCGATGCTATGATTGGATTAATAACGAAAGAAATGAAAGAACATACTTCGCTATACGACTGAAAATGAAAGAATGCACTTTGCAGTATGACTAATGCAGGCTTTTGGCAATAGACTTAGAAACTGTGTTACGCGCTTGAGAAACGGAAAATGTTCCGCACTATCCAGCGTGATATGGAAATTATGACAAATATAGGACACCACTACAAAGACAAGGTACAAAGCAGAAGTGCCAACTGCCAACGAAAGCAAACTTCTTTTTCCAAAAAAGATGAAGGTTTTACAAAACTTGTGAAAAGAGCCCCTTTCTGCACTTTTCTCCAGGAAAATTTTAGAAGGAGTTTTATATTTCAGAAATTAAGCGTATTTAGGTAGTTGTCAGATGATGTTGCAAATTGCTTTGTGGATGATCTTTGAAAAAAAATATCTACGAAGACCTCGGATTTCTTGCTATCGTGTAATCTGCATATACGTGCAACATCAGCGTTGGACACGAGTTCCAAAAAATCACATGCGATTGCATCACACGCCTGGCATCGCCGGACCTTGGTGCGAAGAAAGGGAGCTGGCAGAGTTTGCTGAGAGTCATGAAGATGTTAGAAACCTTATAGAAAACTGCTACTTCTTTGACTGTCACGCGAAGAAATGCAAATGTGTTTAAGCGAGAAGCTTGGCGCACTTAAGGCAATTCCTTTCCACGTTTACACCCATATCAGCGTTTGAGATAAACGTTTATACATGGAGTAAGTGCGACTTCTTGCACATGGGTAAATTTTATGTGAATGAAAGCAAATTTGTGCAGGGTTGACAACACCTAAAGTCAGGACTCACCTTTGACTCTCAGACAATGTAGATATACTTTTTGAAATGAAGCCATGCTTTAGAAACTGTTTCTAAATTTGACTAAGAATTTATCGATCGCTGGATACGAAAAGCTGTTTTTCACGTCGTGTCGCTCTAACGGTTTTTCAGTTACTACAGGTGGTCTAAAGACATTTTGCAACTTCACATTCTTCGTGTTTCCAATGTGGTCGAGTGTGCAGAACATAGACCTGAGGTACATGTAATGGCCAGAACACGGCGTATGGTGTTCTTCAAATGTTTTACGTCTTTTTTAGATTTTGAACTATGTTGACTAAATCGCTTGCATAACAGGCCAATATCAAAGTACCCACTGCTTTGCGCAATGTCGTGCATTATGGGCAGTGTCGTGCCACAGAGTGATATGTGATCACAACAACAGAGCGCGGAACTTGGTGGGCGTTTCTTTCCGCGCAAGTTAAACATTTGCCAAATGATGAAAGGAACAGATCGTGCATGGATCTTTCACCTGCAGATTGTTGAGCGTGAGGCAGAGCTCTTCCGTGACGTCAAACTGCCCTTCCTCGTCGAAGAAACCGACGTTACGCAACTTCCGGTGGATGTGCTCGGCGTACGTTTCAACAGCGCTTGAGACGTCGTTCGTCATTCGTAAGGCGATCGTGTACGAGTCGACTGGGTCCGGCCATTTCAAGCTCTTCCAAAACATGACCACGTGCTGAAAACAAAACAATTTAAGGTAACGCACGAAGGCATAATGTTTTTTTTTAAATCTCTTCTTGGTGTTGAACAGAGGAAAACCAGATACTTTTAAACAAACCATATTGCCTGGTAGCATTAGTCGAGCCATTGGATTTTTTGTCTTGCATCGCTAGCTTCACAAGCTTTTGATTGCTATTCCGTCGCAGGCAAATCAGTTAAACAAACTGGCAGATCATTTCACTCCATTCCAGTTGCACATTTTCTCCCCACGAATGCTTTACTAATCAGCTTTGTCAGTCCACTTCAGTGGTTATTGTTTTGTGACGTAACACTTTATTCGAGACGCCATCTCCCGCAGCGGCTTATTATATTATGAATATAAAACAAAAATACCCATTATGACTTCATCTGATGACCAACAGTCAGCAGGGCGTCAAACCACGATATTTTTGCTGATAAAGCAACATTCAAACAAATTTTACCACCTTCCTGAGAGACTCAACAATCGAGCTGCCTGTACACTCACGAGTATGAGTTACAAAAGATCGCAGTTGTGGGAAGATTGTAATGAATTTTCCAAAATAACACTCATACACTCTTATTTAAATGCAAAATTTTGAACGTGAGGATGCCGATAATTGAATTGAATGTTTTTGTTTGCTGCATCAGGGTAAGTACTACTTTTCTTGCAAAATGCTGGTAAACATCTTTTTTAACACTTATCTGAAAAATGTTTCAAATCTACAGTTACATTGCATTACAGGAAGTACTGTTATTTCCTGCAAAATACTGGTAGAATTATCAAAGAACTACTTTGAAAAAGGTTAGTACAGCAACATCTCGCAAACAAAACACAATATTTTCTAAAAACAGAACGCAGATCTGTCTACTTATCCCATTCAGACATCCTATCGTGTCAACAGCGGATGACGTGTGCTTCACGATATCGTCGACGGCTTTGGCCTTGTCGAGCTCCACAGCTCGCCGAATTCGGTCAAGCGTGCGACCACGTGACATCTGCAGCCAGCGAATCAGAGTCGGACGAAACCAGTCACAGTAGTTGTTCAAGTTGTGTTCGCTCTGTTCGCCCGAGTCGACCTCATCGGAATCGCCGTCGGTCGCGGTTGCACTCCCTTCGTGGAATAAGAAGAGAGTAGCAATCAAACAGGGAGCGAAGCTTATGTCGGGGAGATTCATGGCTTACTAGGGAACACACAACGGCCGAAAGAAGCACTAAAGAGCATGTACTCTGAGGTAGGTGGCCTTCAGTCATTACTATATGCCGATGGTGGTTACAGATGTTCCTAACACCGCTGCTACCTTTCGTTTTTTCCGTTTTCACATTTCCGCATGATATGGTGTAGTTAGAAATATTGTTTAGTATCCGTTTTGCAGTAAACTCAAACGGGACAGATCTAAAGGTTCAAGTAAATGTACTCGCTCCACTCAGTGAAGTTCGGACATAGACTCTTTGTACTGAACCTTCGAGCATTGTGTAAAGAACAAATATCCGCTAAAAGGTTTCAAATCCTAACGCAATCAGATCGAACTCACTCTCCAAAGAACAAAAGCGTCTTTTGGCACAAGAAACTCAAACAATCCTGTTACGTTGCTCAAAAACACAAGCTAGAGATTTTCTGAAAGTTTTAGCATTGTGCCTTAATTTTAATTTAATGCATGAAGCAAAAAAGATTATTTGCAAAAATCCCTGCTTCCAAATTGTCCATATTTACCACGATTTTGCTGATGAAGTATTCCGGATGACGTCTTCCTCGCTGGCAAACTAACCCTTTTTGCCTTGTCTGCGAGTGTGGCAAGAGAACGCATGGCCAGGTAAAGTCGGAAGAGGAGGACACTTTTCGTCTCCGACTCTGTCTGCCTAGGATCTGTGTACAGTACAGCAGTTTTTTTTCATGCATTTAGTTATACTGCAGCTTGAAACCAACTGCTCCAAGTTGATAGACATTTCCAGCCCGAAATAGCAGTATATTCTTAATCAATAAATTTTGTGAGTTTGTTTTATCAAGTCCAACCGTCCTTTTGAACAGACGAAGCAAGACGTCAACCAAAGAGAACGAAACATTTAGATTGAGCTTGACAGCGGTATGAAGCAGCTGTATTGTACCAAATATTTATGAAATTTTTTGTGTTATTTTTAAACTAAAACATTTACTGCTTACTTTCATTTGCTGCAAGCGCTTTGTTCACTCTAACCATAGCTTCGCCGGTGTCACGTGCCATGTTGGAGGCGATCACGTGATAAACGTAGGAATGGTAATCGAGGTTCAGGATTTTGACGAAGACACCGTGGTACACGTTACTGGCGAGTGTTAAGTCGCTGTATAGTCGTTCAGACAATTTGATTAAAATGCTGACGTCCTGCCCTGGAAACACAACAAATTGTTTATTCGAGTCAATAGAAAATGTTGCGCAATTTTTTTAGTCTGGAGATTGGCTTCCATCAAGCGAAGCCCTGCTTTGCGAGGGTCTTCTTTATGCGGAACGCACGGTTAAAGCATTGCGTGACAATTAAAACTAAATCAAATTGCAATGTCCAAAACCAAATTATAGCTATTACTTTTCAAAAAAGAAAAAAGACGTTTTATTACCGTAATAAATTTAATTCATTCAGGCAACCAAGTAAGATTTTCTCTAAAACACTTAAACTGACTCCATGTATACCGAGCTGAGTCAACCTTGTGCTGCTTGTAAACGCTTGGAAATATTTGTTGCAGTTGTTTAGCATAGTTTACTCGGAAACATCTGAAAATATTACCAGCGCAGAGATCACACCCTGTGCACTAACTGCATCGTTGTCAGTGATAAGTAGTTCTTGGATCTCGCGTGCAAAACCCTTCTGAACGCTTACCCTATGTCTCATTTTCTCATTTTCACCCTTAATCACGGCATATATCTCATTTTCACCCTCAATCACGGCAACTGGTATTGCACAACTATCATTGGAAAAAGTGTCACACGACAATTACTGTCACCAGAACAGCTGCCACCGGGACAAGGTTGTCATAAACTTGTTACCTTTTTAGTGGACAGCCACTTCAATTCGTGCACTCAGTGTGCTTATTCTGAAGTGCAACGAAATTCCGGCGTGAAAAGTGTATATTGTCAACAGTCTTCCTTTTGAGTGGAACATAAGAAAAATTTACTACGCTACTGGATTTTTTCGTTTCGACTTTTTTGCTGCATCGCTGGCGTTTCTGCTTCAACCTGAACATCGTGCAGAAATGCTGATTTTGTTTTTGAATGCAAAACATTTTGTTTGCACAAACTACCGGCATACTGGTTCGGTATTGGCAGCTTGTTGATTCATGACAACTGCTCCAAATGTAATATTTTTTTGAATGCGATAACACAAGCACCAATAGCAATACCTATATTTTTGGCATTGCCAACCAAATTGCGTTGACAAAATTTTGATAACTCCTTTATGAAAACATCTTGAAAGTGTTGAAATGCTTTCGTATTAACCGAGGCGTGCATGAGTCGTCTGGGGATAGAAATCATGCAGCGTAAAGTTAAAAAATTATCAACTCTTTTTGTCCGAAGCTGGACAGTTTTTTTGTAGATAACGTTAGCGGGTTGGGGAAAACACAGAGTAGCATCAAGACGTAAGTTACTGAGTTACGCCTAAATTGTCGCCTGTTGATACTGAACACCACTAACCAATTGGTGTAGACTGAAAATTCGATGAGTAATGAATCGCGTTGCGTTTTTCTCAATCTTTTTACCTCCGCTTGCCTGTGGTCTTAGAAAATGAAGAAGTGGAAAATACTTTGACAATGTTATGGTTGCTTCGAAAGTTTAGGGCAAAAGTAGTTAAGACAATGTTTCTAAAAATCGCAATGTTGTCAATCTTCCTTCATTAAAAATTTTTTTAGAAAATCGTAGCAAACGGCCGGCAAAGATGTAAGATCAAGTATTTTTCCTTTAAAATATCTTGTAAATTACGGACGCAGAAAAGCGTAATTGCAAATTAACATCAGTCTCACGGTGTTTACATTCGTTGGCTAAAAACGGCAAGGTGCCTTTTTTGAGTTTTGTCAAGAGCAATACGCGTTCGCTGAAGATACCTTGACCCTTTGACCCTCGCGCAATCAAGTGTGTCCGCTTGTTCCAGTGTGCTTTCCAGCTTGCCTGCAGTGTGTTCTCTGCTTGTGTGAAAAATAGGGAAAGGAATTCATCTCTTACTGTTTTACTACGAAATGGAGAGGATCCGAGTAATTTCTAACTGTTTATAACGGTATCTTCATTCACGGTCGCTCAGATAGAAGTTATCTTAGTTGGGGCAAATGTCTCAAAATCATCTCCATGAAAATAAATTTGAAGTAAAATAATCTAGATTTTTCTTGTGACATCACCTTAAACTTAGATCATCATCGACCTGGAAGATTTGTTTTACTTTGCCAGTGACACAGCAATAATTTTAGGAAGTCGTCAGAGTATTCGGATTAAATTGGGATTCATAAATCGTAACTGGGAATCGTTGAAGTCAATACATAAAGTTTTATTGGCAACGCAGACAACAGCATGTTACAATTTTGTGCTGAAAAAACAATTTTTCCAAGAGTTCGTTACACAAAATTTTCCAACGGAAATATCGACAAAACCATAAAGAATTCACCACTTCAAACATTGTTAATGAAAATTTATTCTTTCTACTAGCCCACATTAAGACTTTTGAAAAGCTGAAGCTATAATATGTTCCAAACACATACCTCCAAAGGGCAGTTCGTCTTCCTCTGCAGAAGTCTCTTCATCCAAGCATTCATCAAGTACGGTGTGGTATGTTGCAATGTAATACTCCTCAGTGCCGTTGACTAAGGCTGCTATGACGTCGTTCATGACGTCGGGTGACGTGGGGGGCAATTGAGTGTGTCCGTGAAGGTATTTGTAAAGAGGCAAATTTCGAATTTTTTTCAAGCTCAGGAGCAGGTTGCCAAGATTGATGATGTAGTTGTTCTGTTATTACAACACATGACGGAGCACTGTAGCTCGTAGTGTTCTGTGATGCGCTTATCGCTAATGCTTCAAACGTATGAAGTAACTTTACAACTAAACAGAGCTTCTTGGAAAAATATTAGTTTGAAGCAGGACTACCGCAAAACTAGGCTTTTATCGGTCATAATGTACAAAAATATAGACTAGTAAATGCTGTTGCGGTGTGTTTTAATACTATTGAGACAAACAACCGAAATGTCTAGGCGTAAAAAAATCCTGCCGCATGACGACACAAATAGATTCAGCAACTGAGCATCCATCGTAAACGTTCTGAAAAGTTGCCGCGATGGCTGGTGGTCTTAAGTCACTTGTACAAGCTTCACCAGCAGTTGTTTCGTTATGCGACAAAATCGCGCATAGCTGTCTCTTTCCGCTTTCACCTGCTCACCTTTTTCGTAGAAAAGGCTTCTCGATGATTCGCCACTTTTTTTAGTTCCTTTTTTATGAACGCAAAAAGAGAGGCCCCGAGAACGTCGATCTTGAACCTTGTACTCAGAGAACTGACGGACGAGAAATCCTGTATTGCTGATGTGGTTGCTTCCAGGGATTTGACCAAGCTGTCGAGGAAGAGTGCATCCACACCTCGTTCATGCTAGAAGGAAAAAACTGCATGACTCGTTACGAACTCATTAACAAACAATGTTTTTTTTCCGGCGTTTCTACAATAACGACGGTCCAAAACGTTTCATTTTTTGTTAATCAAGCCAACACTTGCAGATGTTTTGTTAATGCCACCCAGTGTAAGTGCACGGACCCCAGCCTTACAAAACGCGTCTATCACGCAAACAATGGCTGGAAATGGGTGTAGGTCAACACACCTACACCACTAAAAAGAGTAGTTACCAGCCCTCTGCAATATATTGTAGTAATTGTACACCACTGCCTGTTTACTAGCCGCCCTTAGCTATGCAAGGAACAGACCCAGTGCCGTGGCAAGGCAGCCCTGCACCCCCCGGTCGGGGGGTCTGACCATTCGTAGGGGCCCCAAAATATATATTGTATTAGTAAGTTAGAGCCGTCTCTCCACCCTTGACTTTTATTCTTCTGGTTTTCGCCGACAATGCAAGGCCGGTAGATTAAGCATGCAATGTCATGATTCGGTAATTTCCAAAAAGAATTGCGGACGTTCGTACACTACAGCAGTTTTTGTAAAGTTGTGGTTACGTCAGAACAAGGCCGATTGTTAATTGTTAGTGAAGTCTTTACCTTCGCCACTTAACTTCGCTGGCATCGCCCTTGTGCGTTGAAATTCTCGGGGAAATTTACGTCATAATGAATGTGCTGTGGAGTGTTGTGCAATCGCTTTGTAGATGCGTGCAGATAGAGAGACTAGGTTTCTAGTTCAACGTTAAAAACATTTTCGTGAAAGCTGCTTAAGACAGGTTATGCAAAGTTGAAACGAAGGAAGGCTGTTGTGTCGGTTTATTATTTATATGTCTGTCCAGACTGTGAAGGCAGTCTAATTTAAAGTTTTGACCAGAAAAAACGGGGATTATTTCGATAAGTTTAACACTCGCTTGCTCGATCTTAAAAAGCCTCTTCAGATTTAATTTCACTTGCTATATGTCATGATGAAGATGGATGGTGTCAGATTCCAATAAATTCGTTCTTATTAGAAGTGAAAGCAGAGGGAGTGTTGGGAAACAGTTAGTTCTACGCACTGCTTCCACCTATCAGCTTTTGGTGAAAGCACCAAGTTGATTACGTTGAGACTGGCTATTAAAATGATGAGGCTGTACAGCGACCACTAGGTGCTCTGTGATCGTCGGGATGCAAATCACAAGCATTAATGAGACTGCCGGTTTCACATATTGTCGTATGCCAGGGGTGTGCAACCTTTATTACTGAATGGCCAAACGCAATTAAACAGATTAGACCGCGGCCCGCGCCTTCGTTTCACACAGGCTGTCTAGTGCTAGTGACCGGCATAAAAATCCACTTTGTTGTATTACAATTGACCCGCGGGCCGCAGGTTGCACACCCCTGTCGTACAATATAGTTGATGCAAGTACAGTACGGCAACTACATCAAACAGGTAAATTACATCATAAATAATTTCCTATCACAGCACAAGAAGAGATATTTGTTTCGCTTTGATGATGACAACAACTAACAAGTCATAGAATTAGTTTTCACTTATTTTGCATTGGCAGTTCATTAAAGTTATTTTCTCCGAAGTTGTACATTATTAGTTTAGATTGGTTAGGTTTTGAAATAGCGCTGGGCAAGGGGCTAATTTGCAACTGGCTCGGAAAAGCACGCAGCTGCCTAAATGCTTGCTGATATTAAAGGGGCCCATCTGGATTTTTTGGGGAGGGCCAACAGCCTTTCACACGGCTCTGAACAGATCCATTTAAGATTTTTTTGCTCGAAAAACTCATTGCTTGATGCTTTGCGGACATTACAGAGGAGCTTAAATCAAGAACGTAACCAGCGAATTCGCGGCCTCGTGTATCTGGACCTCAGAATTAATGCTCTCTATACTATGAATCATATATAAATCATAAAATGTTTGTAAAGGTTCTACAAAATATTCGTTTGAAAGCCGTTGGAAGACGATCCTCGTCCCGATTACGGTGTCAACAAGGCGACTGTTTTCGCTCGCTTTGTGTCATGGGTCACGGTCTGCTTTCGTACTGAAAGTTGTTGTGGTGGCAAGTCACTGTGAATACGGCGCTGAAGCTTTCTCGTGCACAAATTTACTAACGTCCGGTCCAAGGCGGAAGAAGACGCAAATACCAATTTTCAAAATTTTGACTGATTCCTAAACCACATCAACAAATCCTTTGTGACGCAGCCGTAGCGTTTGGAAGATCAGTGTGTCAGGTAATATAAATGTTGGGTAAAAATATCTACCAAGTTTTTGTGGTATTAAATGTTCAACGGAAAAATACGATCGAGATTTTTTCACCACGTTGCTGGAGAAAACACGGTAGGTACCAAGCTACATATGTCAATTATTGATTAAGAAAAAATAATTACGTCAAAAGTAGCAATTTAACTTGCTGCTGCATCTGGAAAAATTTCAACGTTGACGAAAATTGCAATTGTCGATCAAAGCTGAGTTGGCATTAGTAAAGAGTCATGCTACTGGCTTTTACAATCGACAAATTGCAGCTGTGCCAGGTGTTTTTTAAGTAAAGCAAAGAAAGTTAAATCTTGTAGTAAAAAGCTACGTTTCAAAGTTCTTGCCTCCAGATGCAGCCCCATGTAAACTTCCCACCGGACGATGGCGCGAGTAAGTGCCTTGATGCCGTTCTGTTCGGTGAAGTCGTGCAAAAGCGCTCTTGCGACTGGCGAGAGCTTCCCGTTCCATTCATCGGTGTTATTTTCAGCTCTCTGTTCGAAAATACAATCGAACCTACAGTTTATGACACAGAAACCTGAAAACTACAACCGCGGCCGCGGTATTCGTAACTGAAAGTAACGTAATTTGCAGAAAAGTACGAAGGGGCAATTCTCAAACTGACCAGGCCAACTTGGAAATAAGATGCGGTTAAACAACCAGGTAAACCTTCACAAGATACGTCGCAAGCAGGGGGAAATGGCCAAGTGGTGGGCCACGATGACGTTTTCAGTTGGCCACAGATGTATTTTGAATGGACTAGGTGCAGTGCGGTTTTCCGAATATAGCCTTTCCATGTTTGTGTTTTGTATGCGTTCATTAATAGTCCGACGAAAAGCATAAAATGCATATACCAGATGCCTTTTTGTTACAGGCTTTCAATGATAAAGTCGATACGGTCGGTTTTAATGCGTCTAGCATTAGGCATATGCGAAATTTAGTGTATAACAAAGATCAAGCAATAAGCAAAAAGACGCAACAAAATCAAAGACTGAAGTTGAGTACGACATTCTCTGATATGTCGTCAAGAAAGTCAAGAATTCTGTGAATCTTGTAGCTAAAATGCAGGAACACCAATCACATTTGAAGTATGAGTACTTTAGTAATTTCTTTGAAAAAAAAATTGTTAGTAGCCATTGTGTCCCATTCTTACAGTTTAAACCAGTGGTCCTTACGTGGTCCTTAAAGTGCTAACTCCTCAATACCCCTAAGTCAAATTTTTGTCAACCGGGATACCCCTTTTCAACATAATTCAATAACGAAAAATTGCAAGAAATAAAACAGAACTGATAAAGAAATATTGCCTAGAGTAGTGAGGGGTATTGAGGCAAAATTTAAGAACCCCTAGTGTAAACAATCGCTTTATGCTCATGCCAAGTACGAAGCTGCTGCGCACGCGCGCTCGGCGTTCCTTTATCGGAGCCACTTAACGGTTGGACCCCACGCCGAGAGAGTATTCAGGTCGCAATTTTTAAAAAATTGTGTCGTTCGCGACCAAAAAGTACAAGCGCTGCCTACCAACCAAGCAGAATTCTGAATCTTGTAGCTGAAATGCAGGAAGCTCAAATGCAGTAGCCATTTCGCCTCATTTTTACAGTTTAAACAACAATCGCTTAATGCACATGCAGTCGTTGCTGATTTTTGACATAACTTTACAACACATGGTAAGCCACGAACCGTTTGAGTTGACATGTTGGTCATAAAGTTCGAAAACAACTACTGTGGACCGTGTAAATTAGCAAATTGGAACCAATACGAACAAGTCAGACGGCAAAAGGGATTGGTTGTCTAGTTTCGTCATCGCACGTCTGAGGCTCATGTGCATATTCAGCATTATGACCGACAGCGAGCAGCTTTTCAACCGTCATCAAACTACTTGAATCGTGAACGCGCACGCAAAGCCAGCAATCACATACACACATGCTTGGCAGACATCCGACCACTAGTTATATTCCTATTCTGATCAAAGCAGGAAGGCTTCCTCGGTGATGATGCAAGTCACGGCAAGCACTGACGCCAGAAAAAGTTTGTTGTGCATTTTTAATAATCGCGCCGATTTTATCAGAGTGAAGATGCGCTGCAGTTTAGAGGCTGGCAAGTTAATAAGCGTGACGCGATTTTTGTCGAATCGCTTGGAAATCTGAAATGAAACTTGAACTTTGTATTGGCTTAACCAAGGATATGTTACCAACGTCAAAACAATTTTGCGACCATCACGCTGTTGATAAAAACATACCTCACACTGCCCTGCATACTAGTTAAAAACTCAAGAAACTAGAAACCCTGATCTACAAACAAATGTAAGGCAGCAAAGCTGCAAACCCAGTGTGCGAGTTTGACCACTGAAGTAGACAATTGTTGACAGAACACCCACAGAGCAAATACAAATCTTGGCCCAAGCGTTACGACCACAAGAACAATAATATGCTTGACTGAAGCAGGCGCGTAGCCAGAAATGTTAACATGTGGGAGGGGGCAAACAAGAACCGAGTCGCAACATTCAAATTTTTTAATGCTCCTTGTTTTCAAAGCATCATCCACAAAACGTGCATTGTCTGTCGTGGTTTCCTGAACAATTGTGTTCAGATTTAAGCCAGCAAATAAAAAGGTTGCTTTCATTGAATTGACAACATGGTTTAAAAACATGTTTATTGTGACGTTCCAAGCTTCTACATAGGATCAAAGCCACCTCTTGCTCGCAAAACTTTGCTGCAAAAGTGCTTGTGAAAATCTCAATGCTAGGAAGTACAAGATCACCAACATGCTTTTTGCACCCAATTTTCAGTTGACCAAGATGACATCGTGGCCGCCATTGCCTCTGCGCGTGAATGGATGGGCCTCAGCGTGTGAATGGATTGGCAATGTGACCTAATAATATTATCATTGTTCATTAATCAATAATTATATTAATCAATAATATGAATAATGTTAATAATGATAATAATTATATATAATTATTATTATTATTAACATTATTCATATAATTATTATTATTATTTCGTCACATTGCCTGTCCATTCACACGGCCTTTTTGTTGATCAGGCCATATAGTTTGTACTGCAACTGTGAATGAGAAAAGAAATTGATCGACTTATTACTATCTTCGCTGCTCAAGCGATGGGATAGCGGCATGGCAATTGTGACCATTTTGTTGCACTTTCCTTGCACGAGGGTTCATTCTTGTTTCATCTTTAAAAATGTCGTTGGACAAATTAATATTTTTGGCAAAACTAAAATTAGAGCTATTGAAGCTTTTGGCAAATTAGATTAGAATTACCGTCATTTCGCTTTAATTCACCGAATTAAAAAACTAAAACTATCTAGTTGTCCAAGTCTGCTCACAACATCACACTGTAACAGGCAGTGCATCCAACCAGACCACAAAAGGTGATATCCTTGAAGCTCATGTCACTTCTGCTTGCAACTTGAATATTGTCAAATCAGTGATTCTGCTCTACACTGATTCGAGCCACATACATGAGAACGATCATTTAAAAAAATACAAAATTCTTGCTTTACCTCGTTGCACATCACGTGCAGCAGCTCCAACGGACAGCTAGGTTCTTTTAGTTTTACTCAAATTAGAGTTCAGGCCAAAATACTGATTTAAACGTCTTTAGTGAACTTTCTTCTAATTTTTTTTATTTGATTTTGGTGGCGGCAATTGGCGGCAGGTCGATTCCTGAAACTTGTTTCTCCCCGGGGCGGTTGAGGTAACGCTCTTGCCCAAAAAGCGCTACGGCGATTCATTCAGTGGCCGTGGATCGAACACCCAACCATTCGATTAAGAGGCTGACACTCTACCGATGAGTTATCGCCGACTCCAAGTTAAACTACAATTTAAAAACACAAATCGCGCAATAGACGGTTGTTCATGTATGCGTAAAAACAACCTTTTTACACGGGCCTTTCCAAAATCTTCGGAGCAGTAATTTTGCCACCAAAAGAACAATTTAGTTTGGAAGCGATCTGTGAACTAGGTCGCCGTAGTAGGAGTACAGAAGAAGCCATTTGTATGCATCAACCCGCTGGTATTTCAAAACAGACAGTTCCATTTCACCTAATAAAAATAACAAAACCCAACGCCCAAAGTATATTTTTTGCTTAAGCTTATTTTTTCTTGCTATAGCTTTGAAAACGTACCTGGGAAGTAGTTATCATGAGAAGCAAAGAAATACTAAAAGGTTCGCGAACGGTTTTCTTCTAGGATAAGTGTTTTTTGTCCATGCGATGAAAAGAGTTGATGGAAATTAAACAGAAAAATTTAGCGCATATATGCACTAACCTTTGATTCGAATTCGTCGTACGCTTGCGAAGTTGCGAGAGTCAGTAATCCCGCTAAAAGTTCATCGTCAGCATATTGTAGGTCAGATGATTGGTGGACGGGATTCACCTCCAACTTGAGCCGAATGCGGCCGGTGACTTTCTGTGAAATACAACGTCTATGAAAATGGTTTGTAGCAATTGATATTGGGTTTTCAAAGTGCCAGCTTCCGGCTGCCACCAAGTAGTTACGATAAAACACTTTCAAGAGTGTGTTTCGACATGAACTGTATATACATTCTCTAACTCGGAAACGAGACGACGGAGGGATCGAACTTTTTTATGTACATCGGTAATTTTGCGAGACAAGCTTTCTTACATCTACTGAGTTAAAGAAGATCCGTACTGTATTTTAAAGTTTTCTTTGTAGAGTCACAGCCAACTCAAAAAACAGCAAGAGGTTTGAACCTCCACGGATTAGACTCATTGGGGATTCTGAGGTTCTGCTGCTATAGCAAAAGGTAGCGTAGCCCCTGGTAGTGTAATCCCCAAAGCTGTCTTCTCTGAAAAGGTTGGAAGACACAAATTCAATTTAAGACGATTTAATGAAGCAAACAGACTAGTAACCCGCAATAGCCCAAGTGTTTCCCAATGAGTGGTAGAGTACCTCAGATGTTCAAAAATCTTCAATGAAAAGATATGAAAAGCTTTCACTGGTTCGCGAAAATGACTCATGGTGAGTAACAGTCTCTAGGAAGCATCAACAGTACAGAAAACACAGCTAGGCCAGATCCTCACGGGCATTGTGAACGTCGACCGCTAATCGGATGAACTTGAACAATCGTAAGCTACACTCAAGCTGATGATAACATCTTTTCAATTTTTATCCGTATACATACGGTTTATTAAGGAGGGGGGCGGACGTTTTTCTTCGAAGGGCTGAATTCTGTCCTGAAGGAAAATCGGTCATTTGTGTAGATGACGAGAGTGACAATCAAAACAGAACAAAATTGTTTCAAGGATAAGAATCTGGTAGATTTTTCATTCCCAAACATTATCTTCATCAAAATGTAACCGGCTGCAGTGCTGTTTTGTCTGTAGCACTTCCGCTACAGCCCAAGGAAATTTTACAGCTGCGGTGAATCCATTTGGGGTCTTAACTGAAAGCATTGGCCAACATACAGTACTAGTGGTTGGTCTGTTCGCTAATTCTTTGAGTGAAGCTACACATTCCGAGAAATTCGAGTTAAATATTTCAACTTATAAGGGAATCTACGCGTGTGGTAAGATTTTCAAAGTACTATTACAAAAATTTCAGACAAATTTGCGCACAGCATGGGTAGTGGTTGTCAAGCGATTGTGCACAAGACCAGTGGTTCTTAGCCGGGGGGCACGCCTCACCAGGGGGACGTCAATGAATTTCCAGCGGGAGTCAATAAACTTCCAGGGGGCTCAAGCGTTTGCGCTTAATGCGTGATCAATAAATTTACCAAGAAATACATTTGCTTTTACCGCTTATTTAAAGCCAGGAGAGCGTAAAACAAAGGACAGTTACATACATAAGGGAGGCATGGTAGAGAAAATGTTAAGAACCACTGCACTAGAGAGAGAAGAGGTTCTCTGATATGGACGTAAAACTCACCTGTAGCGTGCTCACTTGTCTAAGTTTGAACCAGCTATCCAAGCCATCTACTGGAACATTTTTCAATGGTATGGTAACGAAACCCATGAAATCGTCTTCTTCGTCGTCTTTGTTAGCAACTGCCATTGCCACGCCCTTCACCAACCTTTAGCAAATATAAACAAGTGTTTTTTTTGTAATTGTAAGCGCACGTCAGTCAAAGTTCAACGCCAGATATAATCTTGTCATATTGAAACGAATGGTGAAACCCCGCTGAAAAAACCTCAAGAATTTCTGTCGTGTGGACCAGTCACAATTCTTGAGCTTTCTTAGCACACAAGGGTCTAGGAAGTCAACTACAATGAGGGCAGCGGATTTTTGGAACCTTCAGGCTGCAGGCTTTCAGCTGCAGTGATGAATAGTATTTTAACCAGTGCCAGACGTGTTTTGCTTTCAGACCGAAGCGTTACAATCTTATCCAGACTACAGACTGCACCACTGTGTTTAGTGTCTCACCGCTAAGCGATGATGGATTTAAAACTTTTATAGCCTAATTTATTGCAAATCCACAACCCGTTTGCCACTGACAATCCATTTTTGACGTGACAAGTAAGAGACGTTGTTGGGAAATAAACAGGTGGTATACAGGTCAAAGTTCATTGCGTTTGGGGAAACACCTATGTATTCTGGAGAATGTGGCAAGCTTAAACATTTACTACAAAAGTTTGTGTATCTACACGTTGCTGGACTGCTGAATTGCAGCAATCTTTGAACCATCAGCTTGCCTCGATTGTTTGGCGTCATGTTTATTGGTTAATTATTAAAATATGTGCCATTTATTCTTCCAGGAAACAAACTCGAACCTTAATCTCCAGGCTGCGTGACCTCAAGCACCGATACTCATGCTTGGGAAAAACGGAAGCCTTTGAAACTGTTGCCATAAATCTTTATCGATTTTTATAAATACTTGCTGACGATCAACGCAGTGACGGGACCATCTTGCTTAATTTACGGGCCACAGCCTGAGGGCTGCAGTTTTTGTCATTCAATTTCCGCACATGTTACGAATTCCGCAAATTTCTTTGGAAAAAATTATCGAGTTATTTTCTGAAACCGATTTCAAAATTGGCGCAACCAGCCCATTGCCACACCTAAAGCTCAAGGTGCAAAAACGTTCATCGAAACAAATGCGATTTGGAACCCAGACGATGTGTAAAGCAATAGGAAACAGTGTGTAATTTCTAAGAATTGAAAAGAATGCTGCAGCTCTCACCCATTGGCGACCGTTATAAGCTGAATATCCACTTATAAGGATGAGGATTTTAGTGTACAGTGATAATGTGAAAATCCTTGTGGGCGTGCGTTCGATGCGCCACATGCCTCGGGTAAGCGCGTTTTGGCTCCCACTACATTTGCAGGCTTACTTTGAACCAACGTGCATGTTTTGTTTACCTCTTGCAAGGGATCGACAATGGTTGTGCAGCGCGTTGCTGCTGCCACGCGGTTACGTAGCGCTTACGCTCTAGCAGCGGCGGAAACAGGAAGAAACTTCGCGATGAGTAGGATGTATTTCAGTATTCGCACTGCTAGCTGTACTAAACCATTCTGTGATTCAACTGACACGGAAATGATGGACCGATACGATATGAAACTTGAACTCGAGTTGAGGTTAAATTATGGAATAACATCAATGAAAAGTTTAGCCTCTCCGAGCCTGCGTCTTTCATGAGTTAAAGCTGGGCACAGGGATCAAAATTGATTTGATGTGCGCCAACCTGGCCATAGCCGCTAATTTACGTACTGGACGGTTTAATTGAAAGGTTTAAAGTTCCGTTTGCTACGTACGTGAGGCTGATCCCAATCAAGACCCTTGCTGTGAAGGTCAGGGAAACACAATTAACACAAACCCACGGCGCGTATGCTTCACGATATTATAACAATACAGATCAACGCCTGTTTGGAAACTATAAAAAGAGCACGTTTTACAACACCAGAGGTGTGGTGGGGCGGGAAAGTGTGTGAAGGGCTTTCCCACACTTATTTGGGTCACACCTTTCACGTTTTCGTTTGTAGGGTGATGAAAGTGAAACCTAACATTAAATACTGATTGAGAAATTAGTTTGAAGTTCTGTTAAAAATGGCTAGTTTGTGGGTGCGTTCCCCCACTAATTTACAACAGTTAGTAGTAAATTTAAGCGGATGTCAGCGATTCCTGCACGTGGGTCAGCACATACATTGAATATCTACTCTGGTCGTTTGCAATATGGAGTGGGTTTCAGTAAAGTTTAGGAGTGCGTTTCAGACCAATTTAATTTAATTTATTTGTTTATGAGCAGACACGAAGTCCATAGTATGAACACACACACTCTGCAGAACGCAGGTTGATAAAAACAGACAATACAGAACGTAGTACAAGGCATTGAAGCTGGCGGAATCACAGGGTTACAGACACTTTTTGCAACTGCATTGAAGACAGAACC
>Ga0210059_1001794_pt1 | contig 32826 bp, 25 predicted proteins | sample Ectturendosymbi2_FD_188042 | JGI IMG/M metagenome (GOLD analysis project Ga0210059, IMG submission 188042) | Ecteinascidia turbinata endosymbiont from Florida, USA - Sample 2 (SPAdes) (version 2) | ecosystem: Host-associated > Tunicates > Ascidians > Unclassified | place: Key West, Florida... | reverse complement strand
GGTTGCTAGTTTCGTACCAGGCGTTTGTTGTATTGCGCTGCAGATGTTGATGTGTTCTTAGTTGAATAAAGCCTAGTGAAAGGTTTCCTTCGTTGCTAGGTTCTGTTGTGACACTGAGGAGCGAGTTACTTCTATAGCAGTGCCACTTCCAGTGTAGGAGTTCGAGGAGTGTGGAAAAATATTCAAGAGCTACCAACAACGTCAGGATATTGCTTCCAGTATATACAGGGTCAGTCATCAATTATATTTTGTGCTTAAAATTAACCGCAAACAAATTTAACGGTGTTGTAGGCCCAGGGATGTAGCGCTAACAAAAAGGTGTGGGAACGCACCCAAAAAAACTAGACATTTTAAACCAGTTTCGAACTCATTTTAAAGCAAACCACGAAAAAGTTCCTGCCCCATTACACCTCTGTAGGCAAGGGTATGTAGGCCTAACGTGTTTGCACTGAATTTATCCATAACGTGCAAAAGTTTATTGGCACACTTAGCCTACGCATTTGTGCAATTCTCTGAAGAGCCAGAATGCCTGACGGCAGTCCCAAAAAGCATAGGATCCAGCCATCTCCAACAAAATTTCAGCAAAGGTCTTGCAGCTGGGAATACACAAACGCTTTTTATCAAGTCCATTCACACAATGTAGCCAGTACGGAATGATTTTAAATGTATTGACCAAGCATCAGCCTACATTCCGGAAAAATTATGTGTAGCCATGGAGGAGGTAAAGAATGTGATCTCATGCATTTCAAGGTAAGGCAAAACTTCCACCGGGCAGAGCGTCCATGACAACCCGCGGCCGCTATCTCCGTTTACATGTGTGCATTGACAACCGGCGGGCACTCGCTCAACGGCTCGGCTGCGAAACGGCCCGGGAGTTTCCCATGACCGTACTCGCAGCTGCAGTACAGTGTGCATATCGGCCTTTGACCCCTAGTTTACGTGAGCCTACACTGACTGGTCTTTGGACGATAGGCTACTACAGAATGGAGGCCTAGTGAAAAGTAACAAACCTAAAAAAATCAGAGATGGTAAAAAGAAGTGTAACCAAGGCAAAAACAATGACCAAGGATGAGAACTCTACACTTATAGTTAATTCACTGCTATTTTTCATGAATCATAGACATAAATCTACAGCTCTTCACTCAACCTTTCAAATGACGCTCAGTTATTACAATGAGGAGACAATTTCAGAAGCTAAGGCTCAGCTGCACAACACAGTTACTCCTGAAAAAAGGCTCATAAAAAGAAAAGGTGTGGGAAAGGCAAGAGAAACACTGAAACACATTCATGATATGATCGTAGAACTGGATGCTGACTCTAATAACTCAATAAGACTGGTGACTGAAACTATTGATTTTCCTTCCCTTGATTTGAAACATGTTGATGCAGCATCTCTTTACCACAAAATAATACAGTTAAGCAAGAAAGTAGAACAACAAAGGGAAGTGAAAAACTGTAGATGTGATGAGGATAACAATCTGCTTGCTTCTGATTTAAAATCTTTCAGAAATGAACTGCAGGCTGTGGCAGAAGAGACAAAAATCAGCAAAGCAGTTGTCAGAAATGCTGTCAAATACTGTGGTGACAAAATTAACTGATATGAAGCTATCCAGCATCAAACAAGATCTTAGTCAAATGAAATAATCTGTAAGATTAAATTATTTGCATAAACGCTCAATGACTGGCACTGTGGACACACCTGCAAACATTCAAGTTTCAGGTGGACAAGAGCTTCAATCAGGAGATGATGCTATGTGTGGTTGAATAAAGCTGACATAACATGCAACCCTAACCAGCCCATTAACGATTCCAGGGTAGACAATACTGACCAGGAAGATGATCAACTGGATGAATGGACAACTGTAGTTAGAAAGAAAAGGTGGTGTCCCACATCTGGCAATTCACCTGATGCTAAGTTCAAGACAGTGGAAATTTTTGTCTCGAGATTGAAACCAGATATGATAATTGTCTGTCTCAAAAAATGGTTTTGGGACAAGTTCCAGAATGCAAGAAGTGTGCGGCTTCATGCATTGAGAACCAGATATGATACATATGCATCTTTCAAAATTTCAGCAAAACTTCTTGATGAAGGTGACATACGCGAAGTGCTTAACTGCTGGAAGTGGCCGCAAGAACTTGTATTGGAATGTCACAAATGTCCATAAGTGACACGTTTCAAGCCACGTTCTTGGCATCCAAACAGATGTTAGGTGCCACCAGCCAGTTCAGTTAATGAGCAAAAATGGACGGGATATTAAATAATCTCAGTCTGGTCAGTTACAACTGCCGGGGTTTTAGGTCTTCCATGCCTGATGTGGAAAAATTGTTAACATTTTTTGACCAATATATGGCAGTTCCACCACGACCAAAAACTAGGCCATCAGTAAACTCATAGTCAGCCCTCCCAAATGCAAAAATGTGACACGCCTAAGCAGGATAAATTATCAAGTTGTTGTTTTGCCAACCAGGTCTCTTGAAGTAAAATAATCTGGTAATCATTTAAAGCTTCATCTTTTTAAAATTGTGATAGCTCGATAATAGGCTTAAAGAGTGTTTTTGAAAAAATCGGAGTTGTGTTTAATCAGTGTTTTTTTTTAAGCCGTTTTTGCGTGTCAAAATAACACCTTAAAATTTTGCAATGACACTCTAAATTCTGAAAGGCAAGGTATGGTTTTTGCCTTGTACTGAAGTAAGCATGTTTTCCTGCACGTGGCTATTGCAACAGACGGCTCCAATGTTATAGGATGATTGTTTTGGCGCAGAAGTTGGAAGCGAAAATTGTGAGTATGGTATCTGTGTATTGTCATCTGCACCGCCTCGCTTCGGCCTGTTACTATACTGCCGCAGATTTGTACAGTACGGTGTACAAAACTGCGAAAGCACTTTAATGCAATCATGGAAGTGTTTTACTATTTCACCGTTGCGATCAACTTGTCTGGCGATGCATCAGACTACAATGAAGACAAAAGATCGGCAGTTGCAGCACGCATGCAAAATAAGGTGGTTCTCGAGTGAGGCAACACTGAAGCTAGGAGTGACATTTAAGCTATTTAGGTGGCACTGAAGCATCTGTTAGAAAATAAAGATGATGCAATGTGCGTTGTTTTACTGCGACTTCAGCAAACAAAATATTCAACATGGTGCTTTCCATTTGTCAACATTGGCACCTCACCTGACAGAACTGAGAAAAGTTTTTCAGGCGGGTTGTTTTAACTTTGTACAGATGAAAGCTTGCGTAGAACTGTGCATCAATAAGCTCTCTGGTGCCGCTGCTAAACCCGAGCTTAAAGCTAATTGCGAAAAGTTCGATTTATGAATTAGGGAAACTTAGAACGCTGGATCGTTTGGCTGACTCATGTGTGTCAAGTGTCATGGCGTTTTGGAAAGGCACCGAAAGATTGGAAAACGGGTTATCCCCAGGAGTGTAGTTGGGTAGGAACGGCATTCCCACACCTTTTCCAAGTTTTGCTTGAGTTTGAAGCTGTTTTAAAATGGCTAGTTTTTCTGAGTGCGTTCCCAAATCATTTTTGTTAGCACAACATCCCTGTTATCTCCATACATAAAATGGGAGACAGAAAAATACCAATGACAGGGGCATTTCTTTGCTTTGCCTCCCAGGAAGAGTGGATGCCGCGGAAATTATTGAACCAAAACTGGATGATACCCAGTGTGGTTTTCGTCACGGCCGTTGCATTACAAAACAACTTTCCACTCTCCAGCGAATTTTCGAGAAATCCTGGGAGCATGCCAAAGATGTTTGCACATGTTTTGTCAACCTCGGGAAAGCATATGGCCGGGTTCCTCGTAAAAAGCTTTGGAGACGTTGCGGGAGCATGGTGTTGACGGGTGCCTCTTTCTGGCCGTCAAGTAACTGTATTCCTGTTCAGACGTTTGCGTCCGTGTCGACGGAGTTAATTCAAACCGTTCAGCGTTGGTGTTGGACAATGGTGTGTGCTGTCACCACTCTTCTTCATGTCTATATCAGGGTTCTCCAAACTACGGCCCGTGGGCCAAATTATCCGACCTGTGAAGCCATTTCACCAGGCCACAAAAGGCATTTTGCCAATAAAAAGAAAATAATATATTTACGAAAAACTGTGTTTATTTGGTAGAATGTAACATATCCAATGCTAAAAAAGAGGTGTGGGAACGCCGTTCCTACATTAAATAAATGGAAGACTGCCCCAAATAGTTCGAATAAAGTGAGCATTCGCATAGAAGAATTTCCACCGTTTGCGACATAAATGATGTCACAAACAGTAATTACACAACCATGCTACGGTGCAATGTATGCGATAACTTGTCATTTCTTTATTTATGCTCCTCCAGGCGCTTCAAGTAATGTTACTAGTGAAAAGAGTTGTGGGAACGCCGTTCCCACCCCACTATACCCCTGAACATATCCTGAAAAAATCATATTAGGCAAGATGTCATGCCATCGAACTGTTGTGCAATAGCGTATGTGGTTCTCTCCCAAATAGTTTGGACAGCCTTGGATTATATGAATTGGGGATAGACAGTCACAGATGTGTCGACGAGCATGTCACAGTTGGGAACTGCAAGATGGCTTTTTGCGGACGAATTGGTACTGGATGCGTGGGTCTTCTCAACATGGTCTTCAGCACGCATTTGATCTTTTTTTGATGCGTGCGGCCAAGCAGGAACGAAAATCAGCACTGAAAAGACTGAGGTACTGTGTCTCTCAAGACGCCCAAGGCAGTGTATTCTTCAAGTGAGCGGAAATACACTGCAGGTGGTGGAGACGTTCAAGTACCTTGGAGTGGTATTCACGAGTGACGGAAGTCGGAACAAACATGTTGGTACACGGATTGGTAAAGTAAACGTAGTTCTGCTTGAGCTTTGCCGCACTGTGGTGACAAAGCAGAGCTTTCAAAGACCACAAAGCTTTCAGTTTTTAAATCGATTTTTGTTCCGATCTTCACCTGTGGTCATGAATCCTGGGTGACGACTGAAAGAACACTGTCAAAAGAACAAAGAGCAGAGATGGGATATTTACGAAGGGTTCTCGGTGTGACACTTCGTGACAGAGAGCACAGGTCTGAAATCCGTAGAGCCCGGGATGTCAAGCCACTTCTCCGAATCGAGAGATCCGAGCTATATTAGTTCGGCCATGTGTCCAGAATGTCTTAGGAAAGAATGGCGAACTAAATCCTTCGGGCTACAGTCTACACCCACGGGAAAGCGGCCCAGAGGTCGTCCAATGACCAGGTGGATTACAGCCAATCAAAACTGATTATTAATCAGCTGACCTGACTGAAAACGGCTATCCTAGGACACTAACCTCAAGTCACCCTAGTGACAACGTCATCAAAACGTCAGCAGAAGTCACAAGAGAAACAGCAGAAATCACATGACGTTGATCACGACTAGGAAACGATGACGGAACAGAAGGGGAAAACCCAAGCACCTGAAGGTTCTGGAAGTATTTGAAACCAGCCAATCACCAGGTGATCCAATAAGCAATAGCCAATTAGAACACCTGAAGTAAAGGAGCGCTAACAAGTCACAAGACAATCTACGGGTATAAATACAGCCCCATTTGAACTGAAAGTCAGTCTTTTTCAAGACTCACTCCGCCGACAGTCGAGTGGCTGCGGTTTAGCTGTTACGGGAGTCTGCGCACCAGTAATGGTTAGGAGATACTTGATTGTCCGGGTTAATCCCTGTTAGACCAGATTGTAAATTTGGCTTGTCCGGGTTAATCCCTGACAGGTTGAACTGCAAAAAGTGGCTTGTCCGAACGAAGTTCTGTCAGACTATTTCATGAAATTCAGATAATGAGAATGAAGTTTTGCCAGTTTGTTTTGTGAGAACCAGGTTGTGAAAAATGAAGTTCTGTCAGTTTAAATTATAAATGCTGTAGTGTGCTAGCGTAGTTTTATCATGCAAGTTGTTCAGGTTTAAATTGTGTTTATGACTAAATTCTATTTGTTTTGTTAAGTTACTGTATAAGTCCGAGTTCAGTCAATTGGTTTACTTCTTCAGCAGTTGAAGGTTTTATCTTCTTCCACTTCCGCCTCGGGAGGCCATATGAAAGGTGAGAAATGCTCCTTTTTGTACCGCAGTAGACGTTCTACACTTGGGCGCGAGTCACATGAAACTTCTCAGCACGCGTGTACACCTTGGTGTATACACGTTCCTGCTCGGCATGTCGGTTACATCTCTTTGTAGACCGCTTAGATCGAATCCAGCTTGGCAGTGGTCATTAAAAACATCTTTGGTCTTTCTTCAGACCAGCCCTTTTGACTGAACTTACTTTCGACTGAATACAGTAACATTTCAAATTTTGACTAATGGTAAACTCCCACCTGAGCTATCACTCCTTGCTGAGTGCTTCACCGAGCTCCGAGCTGCGCAACTCGCAAGCAGTGAAACGAAAGCATGATGACTTTAATTCAGCGATGTGAAAACTGAAAAGAGATATTGCTGCCAACGAGTTTTATACGGTGTGAAAAGAAACATTGCTGCCAACGAAGCGCATTTTTGGAACTGTTGCAGAAATGTGAGTCATTTTCTTTGTGGTGTTGCAAAGATAAAGCGTTATGTGAACGTCTATTTGCATTTGTGTCGTCAGCAGCCTGAAATGGACAACCAAAATGTCGACATTTCCTACCCTGGAAAAATTTTTGCGGACGTCCATGCCTGTGTTATTTGTGTTTACAATCTAAAATCTGCTTTGTACTTCGCTATATAACCATTTTTTTGTTATTCGAGTACCCTTTGTTCCAGCCTCTCGGTTAGCGTGTCGTTGAATGTGCGATTCACCAAGAACGGGGTTACAGTATATATGTGGTGGCACTTTTCGACTCGCCCCAGGGCGGCACTTCCCCATGTCGGGGCCCTGACTGTTGGTCTTTATTGTGTAACAATAGCACGGCAATAAATCTGCGAAAGTTTCCTTCAAGTTACGGTAGAAGGCGTTTTTCAGCATGAGTCCAGGGCTCCCACTGCGATTTTATATCCCGCTGCTGTTCAAGATTGCACAAAATTTTATAGTTTTTAAACAAATGTAGGCTTTCTCCCACAATTAGTGAGAGATATCACCAGCAGATTATGTTACCAGCGTCATGAAAAACGTCTTGAGCAACAAAAAGGTCATCCAGATGTTAATGTTTGCGCTGCAGAAGAAAATTTGGAAGAGGAACTATAATTAAATCTGTATTTGATTATCGTTTCAATTCAAATAAGCACACTCAAATGTTTTTGTTCGTAACACAAAATTTCTGGGTATTTATTGAACGAATGTGGGGTGTTTTGGCGTGCAGTCAGGGTTTATTTGAAATCATTGAATGGGAGCCCTGCACGTGACTGTTGACAAAGACATCTTGGCAGATAATGCAGCGAGACAGTGACTGCTGATAGCGATAAGCCACGCCTAGTTTTATACTGTGTGGAAAGAAGCATGAGTAAATCTATAGCACTGCTTCCACAAATTTGTAAAATCTATTGTTAGTGTGAGACTGTGATCAACGTGCACGAGTGAATATCTCAATCAATTGGCTCTTATTCAGGCTTCTTTTCACACAGTATAAAAATACATGATTTGTTAGAATACGTCTATGCAGACTTGTGGGAATACGTCTTTATCGTTAAGGTTTAATTCTGATTTCTTAGTGAGTACTGCTGTAAGTGCAAAGCTATATTTGCTGTGCCGAGTTTTCGTAATTCATCTGCTCAATTTTGTTGTCCCTGCGTGGTTTTCTAACTTTTGTGAGTTGTCCGATAGTTTTGTCAACATATATTTGTACTTCTCATTGCTTGAAGCAGTTTTGCGAGAGGATCTAATTTTTTTGTTTTTTTACCGCACGTATTGTTCTGGCCGTTGATTTTTCTTAAATTATGACTATTTGCAGCACGTGCTCAAAAATGGATATTGGGCAACTTATAAAAAGAAAAAGTATTTCTGATAGCCAAAGTGTAGAAAACATTTTAGACAAAAGGTTGAGAATTGAGGTGCAACCAGCACAGACTAACGGGGTAGAAAGGGTAATGCGTTTTGTGAACGTCCATTTGTATTGCATCGTCAGCAACCTGAAAAGCATTAGTAAATTTTCGACGTTGCCCCCCTGGAAAAATTTATGCGGACGCCCATGCCTGCGGGCCGTAGCTTGGAGACCCCTGACATAGATGATTATACAGTTGATATTGAGCAGTGCCATCATAGAAAATTCAAATGAATTTCTACTTTGTCTTTAGCAGTGACTAATTTGTGAACCAATGGAAAATTCACCCTTCCAACACCTGCACTGCAACTATATTTTCATTTCTTTTGTGGTCCAGCACATTAATATGCTCTAATAACTAGTAATTTTCTTTTTGCACAGTTACAGTAGCAGAAGAGATACACAGCACCAACAGAACACTGCTTTGCAAGCCATGCAAGCTCTATCAGTTCTTCTTTGCCAAATCTTCTGCCACTCTCGTACGAAGTTTTCCCAATTTTGATGCATTGGCTGACTTAAGCGCATAGCTAGAACTAAGTTCAGTTTTTTCAGAACTTCTCGGCTCTCTTCCAATCTCATTTCTGCTTATCAAAAGTGCAAGCTTTCTCCTGCATCAAGCCAAATAAACTTTTTTATATAGCTTCAACACAACTATCGGTTTCTCTGTTTCCGCTTCGTAATAAACCAAATAAATTGGTTTAAAATCTCAACTAAATCCTCCAACAAAAATATACCAAATCCAAAATTTATATACTTACTATCTAGAACTTTGAAAAAAAAAATATATATATATATACCAGTTGGCAACACTGGTCCACTGCCTCTTTGTTGGCTGCGCTTGCTGGTACGTTATTACGTTTCAATGTTACGCTTCAACGCTTGGTTCTTGCTTATTTGCGGGACGCAACACTGTGATTGGATAATGGTCTGTGAGGCGTTTTGTAACTAAAAGGTTAGGTCAGGTCACAGCTCACAGCCAATATTTACAGTGTGCTGTAGAATAGCCGCTTCCAGAGACATTTCTGATATCTGATGTTTTGGCGACAAATTTGATGTTGACTGGACTGTTGTTTTTGTTTTCCACAATTCCTCTCGTTTTAGGATGGAAAAGAGTTAGATTCATAATTTTTGAGTTTCTTTCATCAATCTCTCAACCTCCTGTGTGTTTTGGTTATCGTTCCAAACTATAGAAGCTCCCTTTGCCCCCACCAAGAGAACTTGAAGAACAGAAGCTCCTTCCGCCCCCAATTATTCCCAAGTCCATTCTGGCCCGTGGTGGTGACGCCTAATCGCTATGGATCAAGTAGATTAGTCTGACATGGACAGACTAGGGAATGCTCCTCTGTCAATGCAAGGCACTTTTTTGTCTAAGACTTAGTTTTAGACTGATAAAAAATGTACAGTAGATACTGGGTGCTGTTAGGTAGGTGAGAAATACTTTTCAACTCTACAGTTGATTGTAGTGTTAGGTTAGCGTTAGTAATAAGTTAGGGTTGAGGTTAGGTTTTAGGTTTACCTTTTACGTTTAGTGTGTTACTACCAAGCCTACTGCACTCTTGTTGTGTGTTGTTCATGCTGTCACATTTATTAGTCGTTAGGCTACAGGTGGTGGGTGAATTATGTTTCAAATATAAAGTTCCACAGGTTGACCTGGCTGTAACCACTGCCCTATTTAATTGCGAGTTAGCACTTTTTTTGTAAACACACCATCATGTTATGTAATAAACCAACAATGTTACAATTGCAATGAGCAGTGCATGTGGTTCTGTGATTAGCTACTGTAGCACATAAGTTAATGTTGAAGCGCAGATCGTATTACTCACGAGGCACATGTGCACAGAGCTATATGTACTGCATCGCGAGGCTCCTGACTACATTAGCGTACATTGAATCAAACGCATGCATAGCTTTTAGTTCATTCTGTTTTTGTGTAGTGGAGTAGGCATGTGTGACAGATTAAACTCCATCGTATCTAATCTGCCATGTTGCGCCGTATGTATGAAAAAGAACAGCTAGCATTCAACATTCAAAAGTGTGCCTTATTGCCCGTAAGATACAGTAGTTGCATCCACTCAATTGCACCAGGTTATGTAAACAGTAAAGTGGTAGATAAAGTGTTTTTGCACAGTTTAAGGACATCACAGAAATATCATGTTAATCTTTATTTGATGTGTATTTAAGCATTGAATTCTTTGAATAGAACAAATGACGTATCACTGAACATGAAGTATTATGTAATAAATAAATAGGTTTATTATATGCCATGGCAGTGGCTATACCTATAGATATGCCTGTGGATCTTGAAATTTGAAAACTTATTATACGCCACTTGTGACGTAACAGTAACGCATGAGGAGAGTGCAGTAGGCTTGGTAGAAATGAACTAAACATAAAAGATAAACCCTAAACCTAACCTTAACCCTAACCTAACACTAATCCGTAAAGGTAACACGTAACGTAAGCCTGAAGAAAAGTGAAGAAAAAAAAACAAAAGTCAGCATGGTGAGAGTCGTACAGAAAACCATTGGCATAGCAGCCGTAGCGCATAACCCCTAAGCTATGAGATCTATGCCATTTGAATTGCAAACTGACCCTTTTATTTGAATTGCGTCAGGCCAGGCGTATCTGTAGTCACTTGCTTATTATATTATCACAGCAGTCGGAAGCATTTGATCTATTAATTCATGCTTTTATGTGATCTTGTGAAGAACACTTAGGTAATCGATCATAGCTCTGTTTATCTTAATGATGAGCAAGTTAATTATCAATATCAACTTTGGAGTCTGTTGTAAAAATAGAACCTTGGTCTATTGCCATTAGAAGGTAGTGCCATATGGACCATGAAGTCAGCTTAACTATCAAAGATGAAAGTGTAATCTTGGTTGAGCATAATGCAGAAAATCAGTGTGGTGTGTATGCTAATTATTTAGCTGACTGCCCCCAACAGATTTTTGTTTCATGGAAAGCTGTTTTGTTAAACCTGATTTTAACAAATTTAGGTATACCAACATCTTTGAGTTGGACATTTACAAATGGAGCATTTATAAATATAAGTTATGTGCATTTATTCTGTTGTTGTAATGTTAGCTTACTTAGAAAAACAACATCAGCACTGTATTATTTTCTGTAGAGGTGCAATGGTGTGTAAAGTGTGAGGAACTACGTATAATTGTAGTAAAATTTTGCCAGCTTAACGGCCTGGTATGTAAAAATTGATATTGAACATTATAGCTGCTTATGCCTCATGGTTTTCCAGTATCTTTTTTTTGACACAATGTCTGCAACACTGCCTCAACTCCGCCGTGGATGTGGTAAATTGTACCAAACTTCAAGCCTGTGGCCAGGAAGAAACAAATTATATTCTTCAAAAGCAAAAGCAAGTATTTTGTTTGTGGTCTTTGCTTTCTCTATATCTGTACATAGACTGGTATTGGTACAAGTTGGGTTTAAAGCAAGTAGGAATACATTTATTCAATATCAGTGTTATTCTTAATTGAGTTAGTGTTTGATTTATTACTCGCATAAGATTAATTCCTTGATAAATGTAATCTATGCTAAAATTAGGCTCTTTCTGTTAAACCTTTCAAAAAATGAAGATGGCAATTTGAGTGTGTTTTGCATTTAAACAGATTCTAAATTATTCAAATTTTGCTAAAAATGTGAAGAGAGAAGGTAATTTTTTTGTTTCAAAAGAAATTCAAGTAACTTGCATTCATATTGTCTTTTACAACCCTTGTTTTATCCTGTTGTTTGCAATTGGTCTTGCTTTAGAAGATAATTGAAGAACTGATTGATTTATTTACTGTTTCATATGACTCGGTAATAAACAGAAACAATACGAAGAACCATCATACAATAAGGAAACCAATTGTCAGTGAACATTAGAATAAATGAAAACACAATGGCATGATAACTGGTCAATGTATACAATTAATGTCACTGTGTCAGTGTCACTTATAATTAGTGAAGGACCATGGCGGTCATCTAGTAAACCAACCCTGTTTATCAGTTTTGACTAGGATTTGGAACCCAAAAAATAAGGCTTTCCTTGTCAAGGTAGGATGTGTGGTCACTTTATACATGCGAATATTTGTGCTGTTAGTATTATACATTCTCTGGTCAGTGCTGCAGTGACAAGCTGTGTAACTGCTGCTGTTGCTACTTTGTCAGAAATCTAAAATGTCTTTCAACACTTTCAGTACTTGGTCTGTGTATCAGTATGGAATTCGATTTCCAGAGCAGATACCAGGATATCTATAGAAACTGATCTGAATTCTATCAAATTCTGTTTGTGATCATTTTTTCTTGCAAGTTTTCTACATTTACATGTGAAAAATATGAAGAGAAAATAGCAGATTTAACAAATGAGGCAATTGTTCAGGCTTTATTACCAGGCGTTTGGAGTAACTGCCATATGGAAAACTATAAAAAATTGCCTGGTACCCAGAGTCTTATCAGGGAACTCCCTTGGTACTGAAAGTTTTGAAGTGTTGCATATCATACTCGAATTAACACAACACATCAGCTTAGAACACATCCTATTAAAACAGCATGGTTAATTGCTTCCATGTCTTCGGTTAAAACAAACTATGATACATTCAATCATTCTACAGCTAACAGAGTAGACCATTATCAGAAAGAAAGAATGAAGTATTTTTCATTATGCAGTAGTTATACTTGTGTTATACTCCCTTTGGAGTATCATGAGTGGTTTGCAGCAGGAGCTGTCTCTCATTTTGTGATCTGGATCTAGTCCTGAATTTTTAAAGCTCAGTCCAAGTCCAACTGTAGTCCAAAAAATTTAATAATTTGAAAGTCCAAGTTCAAATGAAGTCTATAAAGTTAATAAAATACAGATTTTTAACAATGAAAATTATGCAGCTTGTTTTCACTCAGTCCAAATCTGGCCCTGATCGTAAATTTATGAAGCGATTTACAGTACGGATCCAATCCAGAAAAATTGTTGTAGTCTGGATCAGTCCAATCCAAGTCTAGTTCAGTGCTCATCTCTGGTCTGCAGACGCCCATTTCTGGGCCATGTGGGTACTTTGGCAGTGAATGCTACACTGGTGGCAGGTCAATGGCACCATCGTGTGTGAAGCTTTCCTTTTCACCCACCCATCCACTAGTGCTGAGAACAAGGCAGGTCGCAATTACCCTTTTTCAAGCCTTTGCTTTGACAGGAATTCAAACCCAGTCTACCACATTCAGTGGCAGGTGCTACATCCTACTGTACCACTTACAAGTTTCAATATAATAAAAAAACTAGCCCTGCATCTATTTGTGTGGATGCTAATTGAGCAAAGCTTGTAGATTTAAGGTTTTCTTGTAAAATGACTACATCCCTTTGTTTTGCAAACACAAAGCACTTGGGTAAATACAAAAATTAATCAATCACTTGAGTCAGTTACTGCATGTAAGCTGCAGGTGCATGAAACAACCAAAGATTTCACCTATTTTCTAAATGTTGCAGTACATCAAAAACATCTGTGTTGTGTTGAACCTGTTATGCAAGCTTGCCACATAGTTGTACTTTTAATTCAAATATGGCTCTTCGTTCCTAAACTTTAGCTGTTAGTGGGACTGCAATAGGACAACCTAAATTTTTTTCAGTGTTTCAGCATTTTGCACTGATTATTCAGTAAAATAATCTAAAAGTGTATGCTCATACATTCAGCTCAACTCAAATTGTCAATTAAAGAAAGGATTGTTTAGTGCAGGGGTGGGCAATTAATGTGTCTTGGTGGCCACTTTGAGAAGGTCGCGTTTAGTGGAGCGCCATACTTCCAATGGAAATAGAAGCAAGTCGATAGCAATATTAGTAAGTCTCATTTCAGATTAGCCTCAGCACTAACATTTACTTTGATAAATTGGGAGAAATCTTAAATTGAAATATTTTCCTGAATGCTTCCGTGGGCCACTGAAAACAATGTGGCAGTCCACATATGGCCCGCAGGCTGCCAATTTCCCACCCTTGGTTAAGTGTTTATTTTTTTCCACTGGTAACATTAAAGAATGATTGTTGTAAATATTTTAAAATTTTGTATTGATACAAATTTGCTGCCAATGTGCTTTTTAATAAGTTACCTTTGTTTGAAAATTTAGCAATGGATTTTGTTTGGTTTTAGGACCCTCAGTTTGGCTTACTGTTTGATATTGATGGAGTTTTGATTCGTGGGAAAAAGCCAATCCCTGCTGCAAAAGCAGCATTTCAGAAACTAGTAGACCAAACTGGAAAGTTTCGAGTTCCTACCATATTTGTGACTAATGCTGGCAATGCTCTTGCAAGAACCAAAGCCGAACAATTATCTGATGCATTGGAAGTGGAGGTTGGTATGAAGGCGTAAAATTATTTCATACTATGTGGGGTGGTAGAGTTTGTTCTTGTTGAAAAGTTTATGTGAAAAGAACATGGGTTTTAAAATGAATGGAGAAGTTTTCAGAATGTAGATATTAATGTTTCTCTACAGATCAATTCTCCTTCCTTGTGTGTGTGTGATGCATATAAGATTTATTGTGGGTGTCATATGAGGGAATTATGCCTTTATATTGTAACCCGATTGTATGCTTTCAATTCCATGTATGTCAGCCCTTGCTTTCTATGCTTACTTTATTTTAGGTTACTGCTGAGCAAGTTATGATGTCACATAGTCCTCTGAGAATGTTCAACGAATTTCACAACAAGTGTGTGCTTCTTTCTGGCCAAGGACCTGTTGACAAAATAGCTGAACGAATCGGGTTTACCAACACAGTTACAATTGATCAAATTCGGTCTGCATTTCCAAACTTGGATATGGTTGATCATCAACGCAGGCCAAAATCAGTAAGTGTAAAGGCTACTTTTCTGCTTAGATCACGGGCATCGGAAGGGGGTGGCATGGTGGATTTAGCCCCGCTGGATTTTGTAATTTGACATTTTCCTATTACGTTTTTAGCAAAAAAGGCTTTTTTCTTAGTTTCGAGAGGAAAAATGAAATTTCACCACTTTTGCCACCCTTGGGAAAAACCCACTATTGGCCACACCCTGAAAAAAACCTTCTGATGTCCTGCATGTGTTGACATATATTGATAACTGTAATTCTGAACTTCTCTTAATTGCTCTCATTATGAGCTATCTTTTGTAGAGTGATGCACTAAAGTTTATTTATTCAACAACATCCATTTTCAATGTAAGTAGTTAAGATTAAGATCAGTAACAGTGAATAGACTTGGAGAACTGTGTGGTTTTGGGTAGGTTTGTATCAAGGGGTAAAAAACTTGTTGGCATAACACTGACTGGTACAAAAAGCTTAAATTGGATGAGTTGCTTGTAAGTGATAAAATGAATATACGTATCTGGTGGGCAGACAATTTCGTGAAAGCTAGCATTACATCTTTTGTTGTTACTGTCAAAGGTTACCTTGAAAAAACGTCTCTTAAAAATATTGGTTGATTTGTATTGTATGTGAGGGTTGCATAGGATGCAAGGTAGTTATAGGGTGCATTTGAAAGGTAGGACCATCGAAACTGTGATGGACATTTGATGGTCTTGATCTACATTTGCCTTTTCATTTTTGTCTTGCAGCCCCCTCATGAACCAAGTGAGGTTTTCCCTAACATAGAAGCTGTGGTTTTATTTGGTGAACCAGTAAGGTGGGAGACAAACTTGCAATTGATTATTGACATTTTGCTGACACACGGTCGCTTGACCGATCCTGTTTCGGAATTGAACGACGGCCATCTCCCGGTGTTAGCATGCAACATGGATTTGCTGTGGATGTCGGAAAGTCACATGCCAAGGTATGTCACGACATAAGTGTTTCACTGTTGCATCTCGGTATGATATCAGGTGTTTTTTGAGTTGTAAGAGTGGAACAGTTTAGAAAGATATCTAAATGGGCCAGCAGCTGATATCATAATGGGATAGTCGTCGTCTTAAACTGGTTGTGTTCACGTGGTGTTGCTTGGTCTACTTTGTTTTGATATTGTTGAACGTCATCTTTTTGCATGTTGTCAGTCAGAAGACGTTGCTACTCAGGTTTCGGAAAGTAAACGCTTTGCCAGTCGTTGGCTGGTACTTCGTTTATTTCAATACAAACAGTATGATGTGCCTGTAACAAAAGCCTTAAAGTTAAATTAAACACCTATTTTGGTGGGCCTGGAAGTTCCGCTTTCACAGTAGATAACAGGCATTGAGGTGAAGCGAACTATCGACGCATACTGCAAATGTGAATCACGCTGACCGACGTGCTTAACGTATGGAAAAAATTATGTAGTGCAAAAAACATTAAGAATCGAAAATTCAATATTCGAAATAACATTGCCATTGCCAAAATGTTTTTGCCAAAAAATTTACCATAAACTGGACATAAACTTCCCATATTCTTGTCAAGCATCCGGCAGCCCTGGATAGAAATCATGAAACTAGAAATCAGTTTTATGCCAAGGTGTCAGCTGGACACGTGAAAATCTCCCAGTGCCCACTGCATCAAAAATGTCAAATTTAAGATTGTCCAAATAAGGACAGGTTGTCGGTATGTACTTACACCAGGGTTTTTTAAGGCGTTTTAGGGACCCGATTCGGGTCCATAGAATTGGCGAAAATGTTCATCGGGTTCCTAGAATCAGAGAAAATCGGGTACCTAGAATCAGAGAAATCGGGTCCCTACAAGTCCATACCGGGTACCAGTGTTTTTTTTAAGGTTTTTGAAAGGGTGTCGTACTGGAGCTTTAGGGCGTCAACACCATTTTCCCTTCTATGTCTGATTTAACTTTGCGTCCCAATATGCTTAATTATTTGAATACAAACATTCACTTTTGGTAAACAAACTAAAGAAAATTTCATAAATACAGTGGAAAGTTTCAATGTAGGCCTGCATACCCATTCATTCATTCTCTTTCGTGCCCGGTCTTCCTTTGGGAAGACTTGCGAGGCAACAGCCTTAGGAGGACGCGAAATACCTCACGATCAACAGCAATCTCAGATTGTTCTGCTGGCTCCACACTGAGGAGGGACCGAGCAAAAACGGAGATGTAATCACGCCACGTGGTCCTTGGACGACGTCTGGGCCGCTTTCCCGTGGAAAGCTTTCCCGTGTATAGACTGGAGCCCGAAAGGCTTACTTCGCCAATCTTTCCTGGGACATTTTGGACACATGGCCGAACTAACATAGCTGGGATCTCTCGATTCGGAGAAGTGGGTTGGCATCCCGGGCTTTACTGATTTCAGACCTGTGCTCTTTATCACGAAGTGTCACACCGAGAACTCTTCGCAAATATCCCATCTCTGCCGTTTATTCTTTTGACAGTATTCCTTCAGTCGTCACCTAAGATTCATGAGCACAGGTGAGGATCGGAACAAAAACCGATTTAAAAACTGAAAGCTTTGCGGTTTTGAAAACTCCCGTTTCGCAACCACGGAGCAACAAAATTCACGCAGAACTGTGTTTTCTTTACCAATCCGTGTATCAATCTCTTTGTTCCGATTTCCGTCACACGTGAATACCACCCTAAGGTACTTGAATGTCTCCACCTGCTGCAGGGCATTTCCTCTCACTTGCAGAATACACTGCCTTGGGCGTCTTGAAAGACACAATACCTCAATCTTTTCAGTGCTGATTTTCGTTCCTGCTTGGTCGCACGCAGAATTAAACCGATCAAATGCGTGTTGATCAAAGGCTAGGGGTGAGATGTTGGATCAAATGCGTGCTGACGGCCCTGTCGAGAAGATCCACGCATGCAGTACCAATTCGTCCGCACAAAGCAAAGCAAACGGTTTATCCTGCAGTTTTCAACTGTGACACCTTCGTCGACGCGTATGTGACTGTCTATCAAATTCATATAGACCAGGGCTCTACAAATATTTTGGGAGAGGACCACATAAGCTATTGCACGACAGTTTGACTTCAGGACCTCTTGCGTAATATGACTTTTGGGATATGTTAGATTCTACCAAATCAACCCATTTTTCGTAAATGCATTATTATTTTTTCATTGTTGGCAAAATGTGTTTTGTGGCCGGGTGACATGGCTTCGCAGGTCAGATTTGGCCCGCGGCCCGTAGTTTGGAGAACCCTGATATAAACTATGAAAAGTATCAGTGACAGCACGCACCGACACCATTGTCGGAGTCCAACACCAACAGTGAACAGTTGTGATTTAACTCCGTCGACGCAGACGCAATCTTCTGAACAGAAATACAGTTATTTGACAGCCAGCAAGAGGCACTCGTCAACACCGTTCTGTACTCCCTCAACACCCCCCAAACCTTTAGGAACGCGGCCATATACTTTCCGAGGTCGACAAAACATGTGTATACGTATTTGGCAGTCTCCCAGGATTTCTCGTAAATTTGCTGGAGAGTGGAAATTTGTTCTGTAGTGCTATGGGCACGACGAAAACCCCACTGGGTGTCCTCCAGCTTTGTTTCAATTTTTCGCCTCATCTTTTTTAACGAACTTGTCATGCACTCTTCGTAGGAGGCTAAGCAAAGAGATACCCCAGTAGTTGGTGCATTCACTCCTGTCTCCCCTGTTGTGTATGGGCATAATCAATTTGCGAATCTTTTTGTGCCCTTCCAAAACGCCATGACACTTGACAAACACGAGTCAGCCAAACCATCCGGCGTTCTAAGTTCCCCTAATTCACTATCAAACTTTTCGCAAAAGCTCGGATTTCGCAGCAGCATCAGAGAGCTGCACAGTTCTACGGAAGCTTTCATCTGTGCAAAGTTGAAACATCCCGCCTGAAAAACTTCGCTCAGTTCTGTCAACTGAGATGGCAATGTTGACAAAACGAAGGCACCATGTTGAAATTTTTTGTTTTCATAAGTCGCATTAAAGTAACGCACATCGCATCATTTTTGTTTTTGACCGCTGCTTAATTCAGTGCGGCCCAAAATACCCAACATCTCACCCCTAGCTTTCACTGTTGCCTCACTCGACAACCACCCTTGTTTTGCATGCGCGCTGCAACTGCCGGCCTTTTGTCTTCATTGTAGTCTGATGCATCGCCAGACAAGCCGATCGCAACGGTGAAACAGTAAAGCACTTCCAAATTGCATCAAAGTGCTTTCGCAGTTTTGTACACCGTACTGTACAAATGTGCGACAGGACAGTAACAGGACGAAGCGAGGCGGTGCGCATGACAATGCACAGATACCATACTCACAATTTTCGCTTCCAACTTCTGCGCCAAAATAATTGCGTCGTCCTATAACATTGCAGCCGTCTGTTGCAATAGCCATGTGCAGGAAAACATGCTTTCCTCAAATATTTTTACTTCAGTACAAGGCAAAACCATACCTTGCCTTTCAGAATTTAGGGTGTCATTGCAAAATTTTAAGGTGTCATTTTGACACCCAAAAACAGCTTAAAAAACACTGCCGGGTACCTAACATTTTCCTTAAAAAAAACCTGACTTACACTACAGCAAAACTTAAAGTGGGCCGCACAAAACCTTCAACGGGCCACAAGCGGCCCGCAGGCAATAGGTTGCTGGTTTAAACAGCAGTTACCGGTAAGACACTTGCATGGGGGTTAAAAGATGCAGTTACTGCTTCTTGCGGACGCGCCGCTGATCCCCAAGCACTCTCCATTTGCTTCCTGCTAAAATGTGAGATGTCGATGCATGTAAACCCGAATGGGAGCGTTTCCAGGGGACCAGTTCAAGTCAGAGATTGGAGTAAGCGTGTACGTTCCAATCGCCAGTGCCAGTGCTGCATCATTTTTTTCCTTTCGTCGAGCTATTTCAGCGGCTGCTTTGTGTCTGATGATTGTTCGCTGCCAGTCACGCGTTCCTCCAGCGTCTAAAACTACAGCCTGGTCAGCATAAATGCGCACGCAGCTACGCTTGTTTTGACGTGTAGAACCAAGGCCTGGTAGAACCATCGGCTTGTTCGTTGGTTTTGTCCTTTCGCGTATGACGTTATGATGGCGGCATTCACCCTCAGCGGGATATTGCGACTCGCCCTGTTTGCGTGTGCTGGTGTACACTACGCTACGTCAGCTTTGTTTCCTGTTGAACGTCAATGCAAATACTTGTAGCGTGCGGAGGTAGGCTATTGTGTAATCACTCAGGCTATTGTGACCACGATCACAGCAGACTTAGTCGGATAAAGTGAACCAAACGTGGCTTAGATTTCACTGGAGCACATATTATTTTCTCGACTTGCTTTCACCCATGTTAATTTTCAGGCGGCATCACTTACGTTGCGAAATTTAAAAACATCTTTGGCCTATCTAGTGTCCACAAACGCTTGTGGAAAAGCATTAAATCGAGAGCGTATTTTGTGAGTTAAATCAGATTTTACTTCGGCGTCTTTTTCGTTTTTGCACCCATTGCAGTCGTAAAGCAGTGGCGCCAACGAAGACCGACGTGCTCGGCGTTAAAGCAGAATGACTTTTATGCGGAATATTCAAGCGTCATACACATTTGCAGTAGGCGTCGATAATGCGCGTGGCTAATTTTGGGAAAGTGGTTTTTCTCGATTGTCAAGTTTTGCTTCATGGTGTTTCGTACAGGGATACTTTCTGTTAAATCTATGACAAAAAAACTTGACTTGTGTCAGAAAGATGCTTTGTAAAAATTTTACTAGCTGCTGTAAAAACTTCAAGTCTACTCATGTCGAGGAAAGCAAGTTTGAAGAGTCGGTTTATGAAGTTTCAGTTAAAACGCTGTCAGTTATTTTGCGGAACATACCTATTTCAATTTGAAGCCAACTGACCGAGTCCAGGTGTGGAATGTGTTTTATGTGCTAAAATAAGAGCTCGCAATTTCTTTCCGTTAAGGCGCCACTTGCGAGTTGACAAGGAAGTTGAGACGAACAGCTAGCAAAAAAGTCTTCGTTAAAATTCCTTGAGTTTGTTAATCGCTGTAACTTTGAAAAAAGAAGTGACCGAAGTCGCGAACACATTGATCGATTGCAGTACAGCGAGTGTTTCTGTCGCTCACTAACGGGCGTTTAGCCCATCGGGTACACATCGCACTCGCACAAAGTGACTCGGAACGGTACTCCCCTACAAAAACGCTTAGTCAAAAGCGTCGGGCATTTTATTGACATTGCTACTCATCCACCAATTGTGAAACCAGAGTGAGGTGGGTGCCCAAGTAAGCGTTTTTATTGTGGAGGAGCTCGCCCTTGTTTGCTCTCCTTGCTTTTTGACTAAAACTTGTGTTTGCTTGAACTTAAGTCATCTGCAATTTGCGTACGTGCGTAGTGATAGCGAACAGAGTGGCTAGCGGACTTGGGAGAAAAAACCAATTTTTCGTCAGCAAAACACAGTCTGATTTCGTTTTTGCTTTTCCTGGTTGAGTTTGTTAATCTTTAATGCTGCATCATCTTTCTCTGGCAATCGTGGATAAAAGGGCATATTTTGACTTTCAAAAAAAGAAAAAAAACACTTAGCAGGTGCCACCCTACCAGTAAGCTTTCCAATATGTAAGTTTGAAGGGATCCGTTAAACTACAACTTTCAGTGTTGATTTCACTTCGTCATTTTTCTTTTCCTTGGCGTTTAGCTTTTACTGAACAATATTTTGCCGGCTAAAAGCCCTATTGATCACGCCACAACTCGTGCGATAATTTTCCAAACTCTAACTAACGCCGCCATCACGTTTGCATCATCATCAATGGTTTCTCATTTGAATTCAGCTCGATTTCCGGTAATCGGCCAGCTGACAGCGGCCCACACCCGTCTAGTCTGTGATTGGTTAATATAAAGGTGTGGCCAGCAGGCGTTTAGACTGCCTTCTCGGCATTATACGCTGACAGGCTCGACGGATTGTTTTCTGCCGACCTCTATTTGTGGTCGATACGTGCGAGTCACCTTCAGCTATCTCCTTGGTCAACAACGATTATAGGATACGTGCACAGGAACACGCACATTCATTTTTTGTAATGGTTATTCGCTGTTTTTGTCACGTCCTATAGCTCTTGCAACATCAGCTTAAAAATACTAGAGGTTGGAAAGTAAAGCTATTATTTGAGCGCTTTTGCATCGATAGGTACACGGTGTTGCTTGTTATTTTTTCTATTTGGACATGTTTCAACGTTCATCTTATATAAACTGAATGTCTTCCACCCTGTGAACTGAGCACTACCAGCTTTGTTTTCATCAGAAAATCGCGAAACTGGTCATTCCAATGCGTTGAGGCCATTTGCGCAATTTGTTTGGTATTAAAAGTTTTGCGGATGACCTTGAGTCTGCTACAGAAGCTTTTGAATGTACATTTTTAATGCTAAACCCAACGCAGATGGGCAGCGCATGAAGCACATTTGCAGTGCGGTCACAGTTCTAACTGCCTTTCCTCTCCCTCTGAATGCGTTTGCATCTGTCGTTTGACTTCGTTAATAATTTGATTTTGATTCCGATGCTTTCCAGAACAACCTGTATACGCAATTAAGTGCGATAAAAAGTCCACACCCATGGTTGTCGATCGTTTTGAAACATGAAATTTGTTCTGGAGTTGCTAATCGGTTTATGAGTTATTATCACCAAACTGTTTGGTTTGAAATTGCATTTCTCACAAATGCTGTGACTTCACAGCAAGTCGCGAAGTGCATTGCCTTTGATGTATAGCAGTGTTTGTCATGGAGGAGTAAGGTTGCCAGACGTCCTTGAGCGCCAAGGATTTTTCTTGAATTTGCTATCAAAACTGGTTGTCCTTGATCCTTGAAAAACATTTCGTTGTCCTTGAGTATTTTCCGGCATCCTTGAAAGTTCTTGAACAGTTGTGAAAGTTTTCAATAAATCATTATTGAACTGTTGATTAAATTTTCAATGTAAATGAACAGAATTACGTGTAGGCTTGTTCAGTCTTAAACAGTTCTGCAGTAAGAAGGTACGCTCTGTTATTCAGCAATGTGTGTTTGGAAAAATGTGCTACACCAATATCTGAAAAGTTTGAAAGTAGGCATGAAGTAAAATTTCAATGGTAACAAAACCACAAAATGTCCTTGAAGAAATTTCTAGTGAACTAGCAACCCTAGGGACAGGGTGGGAAAATTACGGCCCGTGAGGGCATTCTGTGCGGCCCGCAGGGCAGCCACGCGTACATAAATAGTACATATTTCCAGTTTATGTTAAAGTAATTTTATCGATTAGATTAGAATCCTCGAGATTTTGTTCCGTCCGTGTGTACTGCAGTGTCAATGTGAAATAAAACAGTACAAGGTTATAAATGTGAATTGTAACTGAAGCAGACAAACGTGATGTATGCGGCTCCCGGAAGCAATAAACTTTTCAATATGGCCCTCCGTAGAAAATGTTTACCCACCTCTGCCTAAGGGGCACGGTTATGTCCCGGAATGGATTTAACGAAAGTAACTCGAAGTTGTGCAGTCGTCGATCTACCCACCACGGAGTGGATGCACTGCAAACGTTAAATTCACATCAAAGCGCTCACTATGGACATTGCCACCGGATAAACTTCATGCACATGCGTCCCATTGCTACCACTGTACTATGATTCCAACGTTCGATTTGAGATTTTTAGCGTTAGAGGCAGCAGGGTCTAAGTTTGCTGCGTGCGATTTTGCAGGTTCGGGCATGGTACTTTCATGCACTGCCTGGAGAGCGTCTATGAGAAATTGGTGGGAAAGCCTCTGACTTACACTGCCTTGATGGGCAAGCCCAGCGAGATTACCTACATGTACGCGGAACAGCTGATCAACAGAATATCGGCCAAAATGGGATTGAATTCGCCAGTGAGAACCCTATACGCCATCGGGTACGTAAAGTTGAACCGCTTGCCGTTACTTATAATGCGCATGGAATATGAGGCACTGGCATCTGTTTCCGTTGCCCATTTCTAGTACTTGTAATTGTACTGTAGTTCTTTCGGCACGTGATATCTTTGTGACTGTTTTGAATGTGCGAGCCTACACGGCTCATCTCTTATATATGAAGCGCTTATTTGAACTTCGGGTTGATTCGTACTGTACGGCATCAAAAGTTAAAGTTCAGGACGTGCATTGTCGGTTGTCGCTGGTAGCAGTTCCCGAATAGCCGGTGTGCTGCGCATGATGATCTGTCCGCTGATATTCCGAAATGACAATCTGTGCTTTAAATTGTTTGTCATCCCTTGAGGGCAATTGTATCGCATGCGGGTCTGTACTAGATCAGGTTTTCTGAAATTGGGCTTACACAGTGAGTTCTGGTTGTGAGGCTCGTATCGAAAATCTGGATTTAATGATTTCGATTTTCAGTGAAACTTTGCAGTAAATTGTGTTTGTAATCTCCAACCAAGAAAGCAAACAAAGTTTTTATGAGATTTGCATTTGTCAATTACCCCTAACTGTTTGAGTGGTTTACGACTTCATCGTATTCCTGTCCACTGGGTTCAATTCAGTTGCCGCGATTTATGCGTCTGGTAAAATTCTGTAACTCTCGGCAGTAATATTTACGACATATTGACGCCTGGTTCGGGCACGAGACGTCAATGCAGAAGCTGTAAACAGCGAGCCTGCTTGAAAATCCAACGCACCTGCTTCACAGATCAGTCCAAGTTCCCGCTCCTGGGAGTTTTAAGACCTTTTACTGCAAACATGAACTAAAGCAAGAGTAACATAAGATCCAGGTTTCTTGGTGTATTTGCGGATGTTGTTCATCAGCATGAGCATTTTAATTTTCCACGTACCAGCGTGAAATTCATTCTACATTGGTGGTTTCCGCATTTTATAGCGTCCTAGACTCTTGTCAGATGCAAAAATCCACGTCGCCCACTACTGTATATGCCACCATTAACATGTTTTTTTTTTATCACAAACTGATTAATTTCATCTTTCGGCCGGGCCTCGTTTCAAAACCAAATCAGCAGAATTGAAACGGGATCCAGCGACAGATTTCGCTCATACATGGATGGAATTCGCCGAAGGTTACGCATGGTTTTTACATGTAGCGCAACTATTTTTTTTCCGAATTGAATTATAACAATAACAAAGCCTTTCGTCAGCTCGTAAAAATTACATTGATTGAAGTTACCGGGAGGGTGAACAAACTTGTTTCGCCTGCGCTGCAGGTGGACTTGGCGCTCGGCCCCACTGCGATTGCGGTGAATATTTACTGCTCCAGAAACGCGTTCGATAAGATTGACATTTAATCAGCGTATTCTCCGCTCACAACATGTCCCACGTAGCTGTTTCGTTGGACTTCGTAGTTCATGGCAGGAATTGAAACGCACACATTTGTTCGTGCAACCCACATGGCTTAATTTTCCGAAAAAGTAATCCCTCCTTTCAGTTCGTGTTCCCGCTCTTGTTGTTTTGAAGCACGCCTGTTTCCGACCACTTATCTTTTCTGATCACATCTCTCATCCGCTTTTCAGCGACAATCCCATGGCCGACATATACGGAGCCAACTTGTACAACAAACGCATACAACAGGGAGACATGAAACAGGTGGGTTGCATTCTGCTCATGTCGGGTGTAGCGCATGACCTCCTTTTCAATTTTTCATGTTTCCATTTCGAATCGAATGCATTGCGTCTAATCAATGTTCCACAAGATCGTCTGACGAATCTGTGAATGGAGTTTCCAGGTTAAACTGTGCCTTCAATGTAGAACAGTGATCCTTAACCTATTTCACCTCTTTCAAATAACCAACCAGTACTAGCATTCCCTTCTAGAACTGGTAATAATCCATATTGATTTTGTGTAAAATACAAACACATTGTGTTTTTAATCTTAATTCACGTAACTGAAAATGAAATAATACATTACCAAAAACTGCAGTGACTAAACTATACTACTGACCCGAATTTTTTTTAGTAAACAAACCCTAATAATTCAGCATTCTCGTCCCCCCAACGAACGGATCTCACACCCCTGGTTAGGAAGCCCTGATGTAGAATGTGGCTCTTTGAAACTCGACCTCGCGATGATGCGGCGATGGACAGTTTGCCGCTTGGCGTCTGGGGTGATCCTTGCGAACAGCACTGCCTGTTCTGTCACAGTCTTCAATTACGTCTTTCGAGTTGTCGTTTTTGACTGCGCGCGCAGCCTGGATTTTGACACTCAGCTGAAAAGACGAAGCTAACGCTCCGATCTTTAGCAGCCGAAATAAGGGTGACTGTGTTGTATTTTGAACTACCGATTGCTGCAAGTTACAGCAAGGCGATGGCTACGTTTTCCACGATCTTTCCACATCGCAATTTAAATGGTGAAGTGCCCTTCGACTAGGTTTTTCCTGTGACATCGGTCACGTCGAAACAAAAGAGAAGTTCGCAGCGACAAGGTCGCGTAGAGAGGTCAACGTCTGAACCTGCTCGACGGCCTTGTACGGGTTATTGGAGAAGCACTCGATATTGTTTCCTACGTCTGATTCTCGCGTGACGTTTGCTTCGCAGAGGCAAGTAGGAAAGGACGCGGTGACGAGCAGAGGTGCCCAGCAACCGTGGAGAAAAGTGCACGCCGGCATTAGGACCATTACGACCAGCGCCGGCACGGACGCTTCGCCCGCAGATGTAATATTACTTCACCGTTTATTTTTCTATGATTCCTTGCGTTGATTGGACGAGATGCGCCAGAAGTTGTCTTTGATTTTGCATGCGATGATTTTCATCTTCCCATTTCTTTGTGCGGTGTAATGCCATCATGACGCGCAGTGGAGCACAAAGCTCTGTGCAGCGTTGGCTTGGATTTCTGGCCACCTGCTGAATGTTAGAGTTTCTGTATCTTATTGATTTCGAGCAAAGTTGTTCGTGAATGTTTGTGGAAATAACGCGAAAGTCTTTTGGCGTTTTTCGAAAACTAGACACATGTCGTGCGAAAACAAACTGCTGCAATTTAATAGTTGGACGATGCCAACCCTGGCGGAAGTTGAACTTAAAATAAACGATAATTTGTGCTATAAAGCAGTTTCTATTTGTTTCCTTAAAGTTTGGTTAGTTTCGCTCACGATGCAGTTTTTGGCTCTTTGCAATTTCCGCCCAGATATGAAGCATCGCAGAGCTTGGGTGTACTTGGTTATCGCGAAGTTTGTTTCCGCTCAGGCAACCGCCGTGCAGGCCAAGTGGACGCAGACGGGCCACGTTGAAGCATGTCATTCTGTGCTTGTATGCACTGGAGTATATTCACCTCAACCTGGGGTAAGGCATCTTATTCTTAAAGGCCTTTTTACCTACTTGCCAATATCTCAAAAATATGTTTTAACTTCGTGAAATTAGAAGGGTGTGTTGATCTCCAATTCCTGCTGTAATCTTTTCGAGGACACCGTTAAAATATGGATAAAAATCACCTAAGCATAAATGGTTCATTTCAAGCAGACTGGATGACTGAACCATGTACAGTGCCAGTGAAATTTTTGTGAACACTGTGGGTTTGCTGTACGTTTACTTCCATAAATACCACAAACGATCTGACTTGGACGTTGATGAATTTCGTGACATTGCCCCAGTTAATTTTCTTTCCTTTTCTGTTTTTTAATTAGACATGAAAATTTGCTTAAAGTGATGGCAGGTGTTTTTGTACTTGGTATCTTACATCAATTGTAATAATAATCGAATGATATTGGAAAAGGCAAACCGACTTGATTTAACTAGCTAGGTGGTCATTGCTTTGTTGCTACTTTGCAAGATTTTCCAGTCTTATATTGGACGTGTATTTTATAAGGTCTGTCAAGTGCTGTCTTTGTCTGCTGTAAATCTTGTTTAGGAGTGGTCTTGTTTTTTTTCCGGCAGCGTTCATGGAAAGGCATTTCAAATTTACCAGAACTTAGTCAAAAACTGATTTGTCAAAATCCAAACTTAGATAATTGTGCATCAGAAGTAAACCAGCAATGTTTTTTTTGTCTTCATTTACCAAATCAGATCCTGGATAAACGATAAAAACTTGTTTTCACTCCCAGCTTGTAACGTTAGTGCCTGTTATGCGGGGCGCTACAGCGTTAGTGTGATGTTGCAGGAGAGCCCATACCAGATCCCTCCCGTATTCCACGGCCCGCGAGACATGGAGTTAGATGTCGCCCTTTGCATGCCCTCCTACATCACAAGAGACGCCGGAACAGCTTTGGACCTTATCTTTGAAAAAGAAAAATTCTTGCCGTGGCTTTCTTCGTGACGTAACGAAAGCCGCTGTTGTCGTGTTTGTTAGTCATACGTAAATAGTTTCTCCTTCGCTTCGTATTTTCGTATCGAAGTAAACGTTCTTGAACTTACGTAGCAAGTTATCCGCGCTTTCCTGTTCTTCCTCCCACGTGCACAACACATCTCGCGGTACCTCGCGCAAAGGTTCTTGTAGCCACGCTGCGCTCTTCCTGTTGGACCGAAGTAGAAGTCATTTGCTTTTGCTCCGCAAACTAAAGATGTTCTATTTGGAGGCTGGCGTTCTGTTTTTTGATGCGGAACTTGAAGGCGATCGACATATTTAGACGCAGCAAGGCCCAGGGTGGCCGTGTTGTTCGGGAGAGTGTGTTTCTATTTCTAAGCCCTTTAAGCGGCAGGCGTTGTTGTGTCGTCGTTTCTTTCGCAAAAAATATCTCAAGTTGCTGTGTCGTCCTTGAAGAAGGTAAACCATGTCTTTTTGCGTATAGGAACTCTTCGTTAAAAATAACATTTTGTACGCAGCATATGAGGCATGCGGTCAATGCAGCACGGTTTGTCTTTGCAGCAGCGTTCAGGCGTTTTAATTCCTAGAAACGCCGGGCAGAAATATTGGGTTCACTGTGTACTTGTCTTCAAAAAAAATTCGCAGAACACAGACCGTTACTGCGAAATATACGCTCCGCTCATCCACAATCGATGCGCGACACGACCATTGGCTGACAAGGTCGTGAAGATGCCGATATTTCCGAACAGATGGTTTGGGATAAAAGCGAAACACGGTTCTTCGTGGACGCGCCACTCGTTGAACTGGTTTCTCGGGTCGAGGAACACAAGTCAGAGTGAACCTCACGTGCTGGACGCATCGGCGAAGCGTGACCGACCGGCAAGCAAACCAAACACGTCATCGCTGCTGCAAGGCTGTTCCACATGATTGCCACCGTAATTTAACCGGCGTTGGTATGAACCACGCATGCCTCGGTCTCCGCATGCAGAACCGCTTTGCCAAAGCTGCCACGAGTTTTGTCAGTATTGGAGCTGATAGTGATTAAGGCCATTGCAGCGCCAATGTAGTGCCGGCAACTTGAAGTGTTTTTTTCTTGATGGACAGTTTCAAGCACAAACAAAAGTTCTCAAACTTATGTTATCTATATGTGTTATACGCGTTCTTTTATGTTTACTCTACGTTACTGCATATTATCGAGCTGCGCTGCTCTTCTTACCGTCTTTTTTCTACTGCGCTTCTGCTTTAAATCCTGTGGTTCGATGATCGCATTGAGTGCATGAAGCTGATGCAGACGTTGCACACCTCGCAAGTTGCACAGTTAGGAAATGGCTTGTATGTGCAGAAGCGATTCGCTTGAACTCGGCTTTGGCAGGATCTTTGCAAAAGCCACCCTACCCTGTCATGGTAGTCGGCGTATTTGCTCGCATCGAAGCAGGTCACGTGTCAGTATGGAGGATGACGGCGACGTGAACCCACCAACCAACGCAGTTGGTTGAGGTCATGATATATGTGAATATGCACCGGGTATCTCGGTTTGGAGAATCATACAATTCTTTACACTAAAAATGTTTTCTTTCCCCCTTCGCCGTTAGATTCAACCTTCTCCTTTCGTTTGTTCGCAATTATTGCAAACACCTGTGTTGCGAGTTTTTTGTTGCATTCTCTTCAGAGTTGGTGTATTTTCTGTAAATGAAGGGTTAATAGCTTCTTTTCTGCCACGTTATCCTGATGCTTGTCTCAATATACAAAAGTGTAGTTGAGTACTTCTTTCTGTAGCGCTTTATGTTTTGTCAAATGTTTTTCGAACTCATCGCGCTGGTGTTCTGGACGACACCCGTCCTCTATTGCATCGGCAAGAGCAATATTAAGTTGTGCACTACGTCGAGGTTACGTATTTAATGGGAATAGACACAATGCGTTGGCAGCTGCGGTATGATTCAGTGTTAAATGCTGTTAGATTGCGAACAGCCGTGATTGAAGGTGTGAGCGACCACGTTTCCAAGCAGTTCTCTTGAGGTTCAACTCACGATTAACTGCGAAATGTATTTCAGTGAAAACGCACCGTCAAGTGTAAAATCGCAATTTTACGCAACTTAAAAATTGCGATGCGTTCCGTTGAAGAGCAAATGCTTTATCGAGCGCGACTTCAGGAATAAGATGTATTTTCACGTCGTTAGATTGTTGGCCTAGTCCGTTACTTTCTAACAAATCACTTTGAATTTTAGGCTTCGACTTTGATTTGTCCCGACAACGCCGGATGCAGGGGTGCGCACCAACCCCTGGCAAACTAAATGGAAAAACTGACACTCCACTTAGCGTATATTTCAGAATTCAATATTCGTTTGGTCGGAGGATCAGGATCTCGGGTTTCAGCATATACATCAATATCCGGATTCGCTATCTTTTCTCAACTTTTTTCTGAGTGTTAGCTAGTGGGCCGACCCCCGGCCCTGGCTCAATACTCCAGTGATAACTACAAAATCCTCAGCATTTTAAGGCCTTTTGCCAATGAAACATACCACCTCGGTCACAAATAACTCTACCCCGACTAAACTTAAATTTTTGAAACAGTCGCACCTTCCTGACCCAGACTATGAAAGTGAGTCGGAACGTTGGAATAAGTACTTACGGCCACGAACTCACAGAGTAGTCCCTTTGGCTACATAAGGATTTTTTCCCTTTAACTAAAGAGCGACACGACAACCGTAGGAACAACCGTTTATTGCGATGCTACCCAATCTTCCGATGCTTCACAAATCGCTCCAAAAGCGAAAGAAACGAAACCAATAAAAATGCGGTAGAGCTTGTTTGTCAGGGTTGTGCTAAACGGAACAGCCGTTGAAAACGATCCACAGACGGCTCCTACAGATAGTCTGTGATCTCCGCTATCTTCTGCTTCATTTCATCGATTGCTTTGTGGCACTTCCCGTCGTGCTCCAGGTACTGTTCGCGCGTCATACGCTTCTGCACGAGTTTCTCGGCGAGCTGAATGGACTGGCTGATTTTATCTTTGAGACTGGCGTCGATCGAATTCATGCTCACGACCTGGCAAAAGTTTGAAGTTTTAAAGTTCAAGGGCGCCCAATGCGCGGCCCGCGGGCATATTTCACTTGATCCAGCCGATCTGTTTTGGTTTCAGAATGCGTTGTGTACGGTCTTTTAAAGCGTGGATTACGCTTCTGTGACGGAATAACGACAAATTCTCAATAAGTGCGAGTATGAGCGTGAAGACAATTGCAATTGAAAAAAGTTCGGACTCCTAAAATTTGGAGGGGCCCGCAAATCACGCCATTTAGTCAACCTATGGCAGCACCAAAACACAGCAGCGGACAGACTTGGCGTTTGATGGGGTAGGCTGCAACAGTTAGGAAGAAAAGTGCAGCAGCCTTTAATCAGGCTAACGCTTGTCGCAAAATAAATAAATGCAGAAGAATAAACACAAGTCGTGCGATGGAAAGAAATCCAGGAAGGGGTGCACCAGGGGCGTGACGAAGGGGGGCACAATTCCCCGGGCGCCGAATCGCTACGGGGGGCGCCAAAAAGTCCCAACAATGTCGCAAGTACTTTCTTCAACAGCACATTTGCTTCCGAAAAACCTCAGGTTCGAACATGGGGGCGCCAATCTAACCTCGTTACACCCTTGTTGCATCACTCTAATGCACGTCATAAGAGACGCAACCAAGCATCCTTTAAATCAGTGGTTCTCAAACTGGGGTCCGCGAGACGATTTTCTGGGGACCGCGAAGCACCTTCCAAAAAAATCAACACGACGCTCCTGAAGAAAAAAAATTTGTGTAAAATAAAATTTTCGGGCAACTTATTTTTCCAAACCAAACTTAACAAACACAATTTGGAGCTATGGTAGCCTAATTCTACCATAGCTCCAAATTGTGGTAGCCTAATTCTTTTCTAAGGGGATTGTGAGCCATTTAAAAAATTGCTAGGGGACCGTTGCGTAATTTTTTTAAAAAGTTTGAGAACCACTTCTTTAAATCTACCCGAAATTTATTACCATGGCTAACTGCTGAGATCCCTTCGCTCGAAAATCGCAATTCTTACCCAACTTTTAATTATAACTCGCCCTGTTCTGTTTGCTTCTGCTCATATTCACCGAAACAACAAGCAAAACTGGTTTCCTTTCCAGTTGCAATTGCTATGATTCTTTCTGTTTTTTGCCGATTTCACCGCATGCACGATGCTGCAGATAACCAATCAAAACTGTCGTGAACAAACTACACAACGACTAAGCAACAAATTTCCAACCTTACACTTTGTACTTTGCCACTTACAAACGAGCAATACTTGCCTCACAATTTTGACAAAGATCGCCCTTGGCATCCACACAACGCTGTAACTAATATTCGACTGCGGCCTCCGAGTGGCCAGGCTCTGGCCAAGCTATCCCCTTAACACTTCACTGACACAGGAATACTGTCATATTTTCGCAAACCGAGCGACGGCTAACTTCACCAACCGCGTTGATCCTTTGCTTGATGTACTCCTTCACTGACTGAGCGTAAAACTGGCCGCAGGAACGGACGACGGGCTCCTGCCCGCAAACTGAGCCTTTGCTCCTGAAGCTGACCACCGTCCTTCCTCCTTTTTTCCAGGCTCTGCCTGCTTTGTGATGGTCCGGTCGTTTGGGCGCAAGGACGATCCCGCCCTGGCCAAAGATTGAGTTTAAATCTATACTGCAGGTCTACAATAGCGGGGTGCAAGTACTACCAAGTTTGTCGATTACAAACAACGAGGCAATGGCTGCGCACGGTTTTCGGGCCGAAACCACGTCTGAAAGCCGCAAAGTCACGTACTTAAAATTTAGTTTCGAAATGCATCAAAA
>Ga0210059_1001793_pt1 | contig 32853 bp, 28 predicted proteins | sample Ectturendosymbi2_FD_188042 | JGI IMG/M metagenome (GOLD analysis project Ga0210059, IMG submission 188042) | Ecteinascidia turbinata endosymbiont from Florida, USA - Sample 2 (SPAdes) (version 2) | ecosystem: Host-associated > Tunicates > Ascidians > Unclassified | place: Key West, Florida... | reverse complement strand
GGTTCAAACGTCGCACGAAAAAATAAAATTAGCTCGTGTACCGAAAAACACAGTCAAAGTATCGATACAGATACTGGTCGACAAACTTGCCTTGCCTGGCAATGTATATATATATATATATATATATATATACTGTCTTTGACCTAGCCTGATGTTTCGCTCAGATTTAATTCGTTCAAACCCAGTGTAGTGTTTATGAATATATGTATATCAACCACATACGTGAGGAAACAGTTGTCAAAATCTTTCATTTTTCAAGGTTATCACTTCAACCAAGGCGGATAAGATTGAGAACATTGTCTTTATCTCCCTTTACTCCAGATCAATTTTGAACGGGTCTAGATTAAACAAGGTAGACACATGCAAAGCCGCGACATCACCGCCATGCTCCTATCAAAGTGCTGCTGTTATCCATCGACTTCCACTACAGCAGTGCTGCATGATTGATTGTTGTCGTTTTTCGTTCTAACTGACTATCACTGATTACTAATGAGCACTTTATCTGTCGGATAAACACTGAAAACACCCCTCTGTTTTCTGAGCTATTGTCGCACGACCTGTGTTTGTTGAATACTTTTGTTGAGCATTGCTTCGTTTCAAATGTACGAGCATTGGTCATCAGCCCTTCTAATACCGCATCATATTTAACACAACGTGAAACAACGTTGTTGTGTGGGTGGTAGCGTAGAAACAACCATATATAAAACAAGACTGTCTGTAAGTATTAACAAAGTGGCAATTCCACGTTTGTTTGCATGCACATATGATTGGACAAACCCACATTAAGCTACTCCAAGTTTCTGCCAAAACTTCTAAATTTCTTAAGATTGTTTTTTTATCACATTTGAAGACAAAGCCAAAATGTAGCAGTTTCCGAGTTCACTAATATCGCTGTCATTTTGAAAAGAGAGGGTTATTTGCTACAGTTCTTCACATCTACAAACCAAAACGCGTGAAACTATAATATCAAAGCATTAATTGAACAAAACTTGAATTGACACCTTGATGTTTCTCTCAAAACCATCAACATAACATTTTCTGTCAACTCATGAAAGAGACTTGTTTTTCAGCAGCTGCTTCTGCTGAACGTAACGTCAACGTTCGCAAGACCTTTCGGATGCGACGTAGCGCAAACAATAAAGATGTCACTTGTTTGCGAATCGTCTTACACATACAGCGCTGAAACGAACCATCCGAATGGCTTTTTTTGAGAATCGTTGACTTGGGCGTAAACGTGCGATGCTTCGATATATGTTTCCAGGGCAGAGTGTGGAGCAACTGCTCGGAGTGCCAAAGAACTTGCGACAACATGGACGTTGCATGCGAACAAACACAGTGTCACGAGGGCTGCGTTTGCCCGGAGGGCACAGTGCTGAACGGGGACAAGTGCACTGCGCCGGAAGAATGTCCTTGTCATTTCCGCGGCAAAAGCTACCGCGAGGGGAGTTGGGTCAAAAGAGATTGCAACCTATGGTAGGTTTTTTTTGCTGCAAGGAGTTTTTAATGTTTGTGCGTGGGCTGATATCATCCGTTCAACAAGATTTTTTCCACTAAATCAGTAAAGGTATATGGCCGGAGCTGCAAAATAGGTGTATCTGAATAAAAAATTTCCGCTAAAGGTGTTGCTGTGCTAAAGGTTGATTTTTATTGTTTTGTTTTTTAGTTTCTTGCAAAAATTAATTTTGCATTTTCCGGATGCAGAAGTATAAAATGTTTTCAGTGATAATTATTTAAAAAGTACACATTCTTAAGATTCACTCTGCTCTCGGGATCTTCCGTAAAATCCAACATGAATGAAATGTATCACGTCAGCCCAGTTTTCAAAAAGTGGCGTAGCGCGCACAAAGCAACTTTAGACTCTATCCAGTTCAAGATGTGCAATGTGTTCAAGATGTGCAATGTGTTTTGTGTGAAGCCGCTGCAAGCGCTCCAGCTGGCGGTGCACGGAGCGCGAGTGCCCGGCATTCTGCTCGGCTTACGGAGACCCTCACTACGAAACGTTCGACAAGAAGCGCTACGAGTTCCACGGGGACTGCACGTACGTGATGGCCGAGGACTTCTGCAAGGATGGGGTTGGCACGTTTCGCGTCACGGTTGAAAACGTCCCTTGCAGCACCGGGGGAGTCACGTGCACGAAAGCAGTCAAGGTGAGAAGCTGTGCTGCTTTTTAGGTGGAAACCAGAACTGTTTGTAAACACAATATCAATTTGCTTTATTGTGGAGCGTACTAACAAACAGAGACAGTTTTTTCCTCATCTTGTATGTGTCTTGTGTGTGATGCACACACATGTGGTGACGAGATGGAGATGAGTTTATTGGTTCAAACAATAAAAGCTTTCACTCAACCTGAAGTAAAAGAACTCCGGGTCACCGAAACATCCTGCGGACCTGGTTGCCCAGTCCAACATCCCTCTAGTGTTGGTTCATTTTTTCAAGGTTTGAAGTTGAAAAATTGTAATTCGACTCGGAGTCGAATTGAAGTTGGATGATCGTAAACGTTGACGTTGATTCCATTTGATGATCGACATAGTTGCTACGCTGCAACCGGTACCTATCGTGTTGTTGCTCAGATCCACAAGGGACCGCACGTGGCAGATGAAGAGTAAATCCAGTTGAAATGAAACTCTTCCCGGTTTGCGGGATCCTTTTGAATTCAAGCAGTCGATTTTCTGTCTGGTGCAGTTAGTAGCGCGAAATTTTTTCTCTGCTGAAGTTGGTAGCCAAAAAGACGGCATCCATCCATTTTATGTAATCTAGTCTCCCAGAAGTTAAACCATTGTACTATATCTTCCAGCAATATCATGATGCTGCTGGCGGTTGTCGTAAGACGTCCAGCCTTCAATGAACGTAAGACATCCAGGAAAGGTGGAGAATGCTGCACGACGCAACGTTCCCTTCAAACAAAGATGCCACGGCAGTAGAAACGAAAGAGCGATAACATATTCTGTTCAAACCCTCTTAGAATTCTAAAAATATAAAGTGAGGAGAAACGACATTGGCAGTGGCATACATTAAACGGAACACGTTCGCATAATTACGCGCATGAAATCCCAGTCTTAAACCCTAAACCTAAATATAATGCAGTACCACAAAGACACTCGTTTTACATATAAACAAGATTATCTTTATATTGCTTTCTGAAACAAACGAAGAAGGATCACACAAAGGTGGATCAATGGCATCGCACATTTTTAGCTTAAGTGTTTCAGACACTACCCCTTTTAATTGAAGCTAGATGACGAAGGTATCTACCCCAGCTCGCAGCACATGTTACATGAGAATTGAATTGATTTGCTGAAGTAAATGGAATTTAATAAAGTTGGTGGGAAGTCACCCACAGAAGGCCATGAATAATTTTTTCTGCCTCAAGGTTATACTCGTATTTATTATTGATTTTGGAGATTTAAATAAAGTATTTATATGCGGGTAGCCGTTCAACGCATATGAGTTTGTATCATCGCTTTTGTTACGACACCATCATCCACCGTCATTACTGGTGTGCTGAAGTAACTTACAATTTGCTGACCAACATAAGATACTAGTCGTGTTCGCCACAAAATCCATGAGTGATGTACCACTGCCTAAAACTCAATCACATGCAATGGTTTTGTCTTCTAGTACTTTTTGTATTTCGTGTATCGTTTTTCTTTCGAGTTGTATCTGGCTAATTACGAGTTCCAAAACTTACACGTGTTTTTTTGCATTAACTAAATGACGTCAAATACAGTCTAGCTTCATTTGCTACGTTTGTCTTTAGTTCAGTCTAAACCCTAACGTGACAGTTTTAGTTTGCTTTGCAAATTATGTGCGTTATTTAAAGAACTTTCGTTCATCACCAGCGTTTGATTTTTTTGAGATAACTTCAGCAATTCACTCAAACCTTGGAATTTGCAATCAACGTACAAATTTGACCTCACCTCTGCATTTGCAGGTGTTGTTATACGACACCATCATCCACATGATCCGAGGTTCAGACCCAATTGTGTCAAAGAACCCATTCGCTAAACCCGGTACACCAAAAGCTGTCTATAGGCTGAACAAAGCTGGATTGTTTCTGATTTTGAAGACAAAGGTTGGTTGTTGGTGCTATTGAAACTTTTGCTACTTGCTACTCTAGGTTTGCCAGAGTAAAACTGATTGTCATGAAGTTGATCAGCCAGTAAAACAATATTTTAACAATTAAATCAACAACCTTTCGTTTTCTTCATAACTAGTGTCTCCTAATCTGTGCATGATGTGTGGGTTTATGGCGGGTCAAGCTTTGCTGAAATTTTCAAACTATAATGGATTTGATAAAAGAAAATAAGCGTGAGCTATTTTGAACAAGCGTTATTATGTATCTGGTTTAATATCAACTAAATAAAAAATATCAAATTTTGCCACAAGTAATGTGTCATAAACAGTTACCCCTGCATTGATTTTTTTTCATTTTTATTATCTTACTTTGGTATCGGTTTTCTGAGAATCTCCTTTCCATTGAACAGGAATTAACTGGTTCGTGGTATAAGTAACTTCCAGCTGTCAAAATAATGTGATTGAAAGTCCGATCAATTGCTGAGCAGCCAGTCGCACCCCTTAAATTCGCTGCTTACCAACTCTTTACCGTTCAGCTTTTTGCCTCGCCGCCTGTTTAATGAACTCGAAATGAAGTAAATAGAAAAAGATAACCCAACTCGAAATCGCGTCAATCTATATCGTCATCAAGAACCATTTCCATTTCCAATATGAGCTTCTTGCGCAGATTGGTCTTACCATTATGTGGGACGTCGGCACACGAGTCTATGTAAAACTGGAACCAAAATTCAAGAGACAAGTTTGTGGCTTGTGTGGAGATTTCGACGGAAACGCACTGAACGACTTCCGCTCCAGACAAGGTGAAATGACTTCAATGCTACGAACGCATCTGCATGTTATAGAACATTGTTTCGTAACCTGGGGCCGATGGCCCCAGGGGGACCGGAAGCAGAGACCTTCACCAGAGTAGATGTAAAGAACAATCACCTGCTGGGTGGCGATGTTGCGCTGTCCAATGTATTGAGGGTCTCGGTGTAATGGTTCACTGTCCATGAAATATTTAGAACAGTTGTAATCTGGAATCAAGACGCTTTCATTGCGATGGCTGCCATGGACATGATTCAAAAAGTTTTCGTCCTTGTAACAAAGATACGAGATTTTTTGTGCTACAGAATGAACGTCCATGTTGCAAACGCGTAACAAGCGACTGACAAAGTAGTACATTTTTACCGAGTATCATTCCGTGAAAACATATTTGCCCTATCGTGACCAAGGCACTAACCGTTTTCTAAGACAATCACTGCATGCAGCTAATATGCATATTTAATGTGACTCATAGCAATTTGCTTAATTTGACTTGATGTATGAAAGAACTTGCAGTGTTCGATTTTTTTTGGCCCAAATCGATGCTTTTTCCTCAACCAAGGTGGCTTCGCATTGCAGGAGACATTGAGTCGAGCTCAGCGTTGTTCGGCGACAGCTGGAAAGTTTACAGCGCCTGTCCTAGATCGGAGGAAGAGCCGGTGCATCCGTGCGTGGCGAATCCGATCCGCGCAGACTGGGCCCGGTTCGCTTGCAGGATTTTACACGACAACACCTTCGCCATGTGCCACTCGGCTGTCGACCCCGAGCCTTTCTACCAGTCGTGCTTGTGGGACTCGTGCGGCTGCGACCGCGGCGGTGACTGCGAGTGCATGTGCACGGCCATCGCAGCCTACGTGCGCGAATGCAATGAAAACGACGTTCACATTCGATGGAGGTCAACCGGAATATGCGGTGAGCGCTTTGCTGCATTGTCGCTGATGTAATATTAAGCGGTGGATTTGTTTGTTTTCATCCTCCCTACCAGCAATATCTGCAGTCACGTTTGTGTATTTTTGAGTTATGCTGTTGAAATAGTGATGGTAATTTGGAGACAGAACGGCACACGTACATTGCAGACTTTTATCACCTTTCAATCTTTTAGACGATCTTGCGGCAGGCTTTGCAAAGCTTGGTTTACGTTTTTGTTTATCTGAGTTTTAATAGATTTGCAAGCATGACTGTTTTTCACGAAACGTATACTCTCAGCATAAACAAGGCATCAACAAGATTTGTCAACTAATGTTGTTACTTTTACATTTCACATTTTTCTTTTCGGAAAGGGTAAGCCGCAAGACAAAAATAAAAACTCCATAGTGCAGTTGAAAAGCAAGCACTGTGTGGTTAGCAATTTTGAAGTATGTCATTATACAGAACTACAATGTTGCTTTTTTTAAAGGCACTATACATGTGAGGATGTGCAGGTTTGGTCAGCGTTTGTTGCACTTTGACAGTTTCGTGAACGATACTACAAAACTTATTTCTCGCCCCCATTGCTGCTTTGACCCAGGTCTGCAGTGCGAAGCTGGTAAAGAGTACGATGAATGCGGCACGACGTGTACAAGCGAATGCTGGTCGGAAACAGAAGATGAAGGCTGCTCCAGCACGTGCGTTGAGGGCTGTCACTGCCCGAACGGAACTGTTCTGTACGATGGCCAGTGCATTGAGAGATTGCAGTGCCCGTGCAAAGTTGGAAGTATGGTGATTCCCACCGGACAAGTGATCCCGTTTAACTGCATGCAATGGTAAATATAACGCGTTTTTATTATCTTGTGTTTTTACCAAACAGAGTGTTTCTGTTACTGCAAAGCAAAACTATAAATGCGTATGATAGTTGATGCAAAAAATATGGCGTTGATGTCGTGACGATTTACCTTCATGGTTTAATGTGCTGCATGCGCGGTTTAAAATTTCGTACCTTTTTTCTTGAGCACGTGCGTCAAGTCTCACTTTCATTATGCTCGCCTTTGCACTTCTTTCGGAGTATCACGAGTGGCCAGCTGCTGCTTCGCTTGCTTGCCCCTTCGGGTTACGTGGCTACTTGTGTATTGAAGGTTGTATTGGGTGGGCCCATTGCTGCTGAACATTGCTGGACCTTTTTCTTGCACTCACTCAATAACAAAAGGCTCGGTTGGGCCACAGGTGCTGTTGTCCAAGTCTTCATTATCACCAGACCGGGAATCGAACCCCGCCAACGAGCCTGAGGCACCCACTCAACCCGGTGCGCAACTCACTTGTAAGCAAGTCCCAATTCAACTACATGCTTTTCTTGTTGTCAGCCAATGTGTGGAGAGCAAGCTGCAGTGCACGGGAACACCATGCACTGAATCTACTACAACTCCTGGCGTTGAGACAACAAGTGGTGTTACGTTCACAACTTCTGCAATGACTACCGGCAAAGACAGCACGGTATGATATTATCTGTATGAAAAACATCAGATTGTTGATACAAAAACACTTTCTATGCAAGTTTTATGCATATTAGAAAACATCCTAAGGTTTTGTATTGCAAACGTACAGAATGTTTGGATATTCTTTTATCGGGAGGAACGTGAAAACTTAGAACGTGGGGATACAGTATACCCCTCTGTTACATGAGACGCAATGCGATGCAAACATGACGATCCCTTCAAAATAACATGAAAATATCATAAAATGACAAGCGACCAACGGAGAGCTTAGTTTTAAGTAGGTTGACAATTTTGAATAGTGAATTATCAGAAACATCCTGTCAACTGCGTGCGTGCAAACCGTGTGCGTTGTTTCTCCGTAACGAAAGGTCATCGCGTACCTGGGTGTCGATCACACACTGTACAAGTTGGACAGAGCGGAAAGCATTGATCTTCTGCGGCTTCAGATTTTAAAGCAGAAATTTTGAGTTTTTCGAAGGTGGCAAAAAAATCACGAAGGTGTATTCCTGTGAACGTTGTCGTTGCATGATTCTTCGTGAATTCTAGATGTTTTGATAATGTGCATCTGTATGTTCAACTACAATGCATATTACCATAACATCAAGCTTCACGCTGCGTTGGCCAAGTTTCCGGTGCAGCGAAGGCCTTCTGCTGTACAGTATATTACATATTTGTATATTTGGTTTTCATGCAGGCAGTCTGCATACGTGCTGAACTTTGAAAACATGCTCTGCCTTGCATTCGTTGTACTTGTGTAACGATTATTACTTTTTTTCTCAAGATCATCATTACAACGCCTGGTGGAACTACAACCACTGCCGGCGTGACGACCTCGTCTCCGTTTGTGACGACGTCTGAACCTAAGACTCCAGAAACAACTCCTCGTAAGTTTACCAATTTTCAAAGCTCTGATGACCACCTTTGTTATTATGTTCGTAATTTCATAGTAAACTTTGCCAGATAATCTGAAAAGTTTACTTAATTGAAATTCCCATCAGCACCGTCAACCGTTTAAGCTTTAAGCATCCTTCCTGTTGCATTCAAATAGCATCCTTTGTTTTTTCATGCATAACTTCCACAAATATTTTTGTTCAAACGCGATATAACACACCACAAAACCTAAAAAATTATATTTTACTGTTTGTTATCCATTGTAAGGTTTTTAAGTAACCCGCATTTTCTCTTTCAAACGCAAACCAAGCTACGCTTAATGTTGGATAACAGCTACAACTTAGTGTGTCACAAATTTTCAGTAAAAATTTGGTTTCAAAAAGCTTGCGACCTAGATTATGTCACAAAATAAAATGTTAATGATGAACGGAAATGTTTCTAAGTTTCGACTTGGGGGCTGATCCGTTATTCACAGGTTATTGTCTTTCTCTCTTTCGGTCGTTTGCTGAGAAGTGTGTTTGTTTTCAGTGTGCCCAAGCAACATGGAGCCTGTTCAGTGTGTGAATCCGTGCCCGGATAAATGTCATTACTTGGACAACGACGACGTGTGCTATGCGACGAGGCAATGCGTCCCAGGCTGCGCTTGCCCAGGCGATAAAGTTCTAGGGGAGAATGGTGAATGCGTGGAACCAATGGATTGTGCGTGCCTAGACGAAGAAGGAAACGTACACGATGTGAGTTCAGAAGCAACGTTTTACATTGCAGTTTTAATTTGAATTGTTTTACATTGCAATTTTAATTTTGAACCTCGCTGTGTCAAAATTAGAAAGTTCGTGGACAGTTATACCATTTAACGCCAGGTTATTGTGTTGTGGTCAGGATATCTGTTGGTTGTTGTTATCTAAAGCAGTGCTTTTCATCGTAGGGCCATCCCGCATCAGTGGAGATGCAGAAATGTCTTTGTAAGCGTGGGCTTCTGATTTAATGAATTACTGTGTGATCACACTCACACTTCCAAACGAAACTGCACTTGGAAACTTTCCGTGCCCGTAATATACGGAATTACGTTTGCGTTCGCTTTGCTTTGTAGTAATGAAATGCGCAAAAGATAAGTAATTTAGCATCATATTCATTTCATGAATCATGGTGGGTCATACGAGATCGTACTAATCCAAGGTGGTCACCTTAATGATATCTAAATGCCAATCATTTTATAAGTATGAGCTAACTTTTCAATGATGTTTCTTGAGATACGAAGGTAACAAACAGATGTTTCTTATGGCGCTTCTTCTGCCGCTTACGGATCTGTTTTCTGTGTTTTTGGCCATTTTGTATTCTTCCCAAATAATTTCATTTTAAACCATTACATTAGGGTTGAAGTTAGGCATTTAAAAACGTTACTCTATGTTGAAAACTAGACAATTTCCTGTGTCTGCTATTTCTTCAAAATTTTGCCAGACAGGCAAACGCTTAACACAATCTTTTACTTTTCAAAATTAGATATGCTAAAAAACGTTATGTCAAATTATTTGCTGTTACAAAATCGCTACAAAACTTTTTTCGTAATTCAGCCTGGCACGAGCTGGAAACGAGGCGAATGTGATCGTTGCACTTGCTTCAACAATGCTGTCCAATGCAAGCCCGTGCAGTGCCCTGCGATCGAATGCGACGAGGAAGCCGGCATGATACCTGCCAGCGTGGCTGGGGCATGCTGCCAGCAGTGCATTCCAACTACGACATTCCCGACCGAAGCGCCGACCTCAGCGTCGTCCACCTCCACTCCGGTCGTTTGTGATGAAAGTATGATTTTATGTGAATTGCTTCCACGACGGATTGTTGCTTCTTTTGTGTCTTAGAACAATCAACAGGCTCAAGCTAGGCTAAATAAACACAACGCAATCGCGACTACAATTTTTAATATTTTTACTTCATTTATTTGACATGCGTGCACATTTACTGAAATATATTTATTCCAGAAGGAAGGTTATGCTGTGGCGATGCAAAACTTTGATCAAGTCTTGTTCACTTCACGATAAACCATTTACAGCTACACCTGAACACGTTAACCCAAAAACAAACAAAAAACAAATTTTTAATACGACTGTCTCGATAGATGTTTTCTATTAGTTTTAATAAACATTTTTCGATCACAGACGAAGAGTGGGGCACTTGTACGTGCACGCCGACCTGCGACGAGATTCGCCAGAACATCACTTGCCAAGTGTCAATGGTGCAAGATCAGGATGGGAAGTGTTGCTCTTGCAAAGACAGCATGGTTCGCGATGACGAGACTGGCCAGTGCATTCCTGTCGAGTCTTGTCCTTGCGTCGACGAAAACGGTTTGAACGCTCTGTCGTTCGTTTGCGATCTTTAATCGATTAAAACAGGATGGGGAATGTACTTTACTTACTGGCAAGGGTCACACTCACATGCATTGCAGAATGTGGCTGGCGAGCCACAAAATTATTGATTTTATTGAACCGTACCTTTAAGGAAAATAGGAGGAAAAACTACGAGGAGATATTTATTTATTTACTTAGTGTCTAAGTATTCGCTTATCATCTAGTCTATTTTTTTACACAATATTGTGTTCTAACTTGCCAGCAAAAACTCTGATGTGGGCCACAGCAAATGTTTACGTTGGCCACATTTGGCCCGCGTTGGCCAGGCTTCCCACCTCTGGATGAACTCAAGTGTACAACTGCTTCACTGCACTGTGGTAGTTCAACCTGTTTTCTTGTTTACTTATCGATTTCATCACCGGAAGATTTCAGGGACGAAAACAACTGTAAACCGAACAGTTTCACCAACATGGTTGCAGTGGCTAAAGTCAATCAAGATTAAGGCAAGATTAACACAGCACGGCGCCCGTGCAACGAACTTCGCCACCAGCTTTCAGTCTTCGCACCCGCGTCTTACTCGTTTCTCTGCTGGTGCTATAAGCTTTGCTCTTTTCAGACAAATTTCCAGCAAAGTATCCAGTAACTTTCCTTACAAAGTATACAGTAACATTCCTAACTTTACCAAAATAAAGTACAATCACCCGGTAACTTCACCAAAGTGAAGTACAACTTCCCGCTAATTTTACCATGGTGAAGTGAGATGATACGCAAAACCAGAAGGTACGTGTTGCATTCAGATACAATTGCGAAGCCAAGCCGTAATGTCGCCTAAATTTTTGCCGCACTGTCACGCAAAAACTTGGTTTATTCGGAGCAATTCTGGCTTTATTTACTTTAAAGTAGTATCAGAAAACTTTCTACTGGTCACTCAATAAAGAAAATTACAGCTCTGTGTTGGAATTGGTCGAACAAATGTCAATTTTCCATTCGCTGCCATTGTTGTGAAAAACAGACCAGCATGTCTGGTTCAATTTTTTTTCTTTGTGTTTGCATTAAAACCTTTTAATGCCCACGCCGACCACTATGATGGCCGGTACATTTTTGGCCATAACTTTCGATTGAAAAAAAAATTAAGTTTTTGGTTTGGGGTTCTTTGTGGGTGACGTCATAAGTGGGGGTGTTTTTGCGTATTTTTGGCTGAGTCCTGGGCTCCAACCAACGAGACATTTTTTGGCTCAAGTTGTTTTGGAATCTAGGTTATCATTCGAGTCTTTAAAGCCCTTGATTGGCTTTCTAGCATATCTGAAGTTTTGCTATCTGTTTTTTTGAGTTAGCTCTAAGTAGAACAAGGGAAGTTTTGCAAACGGAGAATGTCTCTTTTAATTTTGAGAAATCTCAAACCTTCGTAGCATACAACGACGTCATACGTTGACCCAAAACACAAGCTTTTTGGAAGGGCCCCCAAATTGAAATAGCCCAGAGCCCTAAACATGAAAAGCCCGAACTGGCGACCAGTTGAGGAAAGTTGCTGGGTGCTTTGCTGAAAAAATCTGTTGTGCACTGATAGGAGGGTGCAAAAGCCGGAAGTTGGTAGCGACGTTGCTCCCACGGGCGTCATGCTGAGTTCATCTTACCTTAATCTTCATTGGCGTGAGTGTCGCGAGTTGTGACTTTGACGCCAATTGGCTCCCCGCCGTTTTTTCAGTAGATTCACAAATAACATGTATTGGCGTCGAAAGTGTTCATTTCGGTTGAGTGGTGGCGTTGCGTTCATTTGACTCGCGCCTTTGTACAAAAAATGCCATTTGCCTCATGCTCATATTGGAAGTCGTTTACATATGTGTGACTGTCAATGTGTGAAAGCCAATGCCTTTCTGGGGAACGATTTTTCTGAGCATCTGTTGTTTGCGATGTATATTGACACATTGGATGCATTTTAAGTCATCACGCTACACAATGGATCTAAGTGTCAAGTTAACTATTATGGACTGGGTGGGAAATTGAAAGTTGTTCAAAGGCAGTTAACACTATGCAAATTTTATCTGCGTGTGGATAGGCTTCTTAAATAGGATTATTATTAGTCGCGTTTTTTTTTCACAACTAAACTGAGCAACTTATTCAGAAGGGGACTACTTTCGTCATTGAAACTATTAAGTTGAATAACATATTCCTATGAAAGCGATTAAGCTAACAAGAACACCAAATTTGTGAAATAACAATGTCTTACGGTGTGGGCAGGCAACCTTGTACAAGCTGGAGAAACGATCCTGACGGGAACTTGCACCCGCTGCGATTGCATCAATGCCAAACTTCATTGCGCCCAGTATTGCACCATTGGATCATGCGGTGTCGGAATGAGAATGTCTTTGGATCAAGACGGTTGCTGCTTTTGTGAAAGAGGTGCCAATTTCCGCAGAAGTAGAAAGCCAAGTTCAAGTTTTAGAACTTGTTGGGTTTGTTTTGCTTCCCAGTTTCATCACAAGCTTCCAGTCGCTTCTTAATAACACCTTGCACGTCTTTGTTAAAAAGCTTGTGTAGATGGGATCGCTAACATCTTTTGGCTTTACCAAACACCAGAGGATGCGCGTTTGTGGCAGTTTTGCGCTTTAGTTTCTAGTGTGAAATTTTATTCGATAAAGTTAGAAAACTACAGATTGCTTTTATCTTTTTTAGTAATACCGTAAAATATTTTTATATTTTCCAGAAATTGCAACCACAACACCACCTTCTACTACAACCGCAGTCGTTACGTCACCGGTTTCAGCAACGAGCAGTCCAAGCACAACGGTAAATTTTCTGTAATAACGTCTTTTTCGCTAACTATTGTTGTTGAATGTTGTGAGTTTACTGTTGCTATTGAGTAAGCGTATTGTTTTAAATGTAAGGTGCACTCCAAATGAAATTTCCCTGACTGCCGTGCTACCTGAAGTTTATTTTTTAAATACTTCACGGTTTTGCATTTTATCAAGGGAAGTTAATTTTCAACCAGAGACTTACGAGCTAGCACTGGAAGAAGCGGAGAGTTAGAGCTTCTTAAGTTCAGCTGTTTTGCAAATGCTGAAAAAATAAGGTTTTTGTTTCTGTGGAAAGGGAAATGTGCCAACAAAATCGTTGGGAAATTCTTATCCCAATGTCCAAGTAGATATATTCTTCTACATCATTGGAATTTTTTGTACGTATGTAGTGAAGGGCAAACCATGTTAAAGCAGATATGTATTTTTTGAAAAATATGATTGGCGTCAATTAAGCAAATGCACAAGGCTCCCCTGTTTTGTTCCGTAAAGTCTCTGCCCTATTCAAAGCCATGCTTACCGCTGTGACGTCACAGTAGTATTGTTAACGACACTGTAGCACAGCAACCCCGGGAACTTGATGTGTCGTACCTATTTTAAAGCGACTAAGGAACATTGCTGCTGCAGGTTGCATCGTCCACAACCCCGGGTGTAACGTGTGCTTGCATGGAGGGTACTTTCCCATGCGACAACTGCGAAAAATGTGTCTTGAACTCGACTCGATGTGACGGAGTCAGACACTGTGCCGATGGCAGTGATGAACGTCAGTGTCCTTGCATCTACAACGACGAAGTCATGGCCGTAAGTAAAGTTTGTTTTTGCACGTTTATGATTTCTCTTAAAATATCGAACTATCATGTATGTCTTTTTCAAATCAAATATTCAAAGTATTTTTACGTTTAGTTTTCAAGATAGTGATATGAAATGGTGAGAAAGATGGGCAAAAAAGGTTGAGAGAGGATTATAATGAACTTTTATAGCCTGAAATTGAACGCTATATTATTGCCACTGGTTTACTTCGATGCCATTTTCGTTGCAGGATGGGGACTTTTGGGTATTGAGCGAATGCGAGACTTGCACTTGCGAAAACGGACTCTCAGAGTGTACTAAAGTTTGCAAACTTCGGTGTGAAGTTGGTTTTTACTTGCAAACTTACGAAGATGAAAGGTAGCGCCCGACACTGTTTTTATATTGTTTTCTAGGGAAGTCTTAGAATTAAACTAAGCAACTCCATTTTTGACTTTACCCTACACGCGAAAATGTCACATTTACGTTTTCATTATTGTAACTGCAGTTATTAGCACAAATTCTAACTTTTCAGTGAATCACGTTTTGGATTTTAGTGCACCCAGCAGAGCAAGGATGATTATCACGCAGATTTTCCTACCTGTACTTGGTAAATCTGCTGCTAAGCACGATTTTATAAGTTTGACATTGTCAAGTTGTAAAAGTAGGAAGTTCTATGGTGGCCCATGCGTGCCACCCTAAAAAATTTTTGTTTGTGGCATTTTTTTCAAAAAAAACAAACAAAAAAAAAGTTTCAAAAAACTAAAAAATTTACTTTACTTTCGAAAACGCTTTCGTTTCGCAAATATTTTCTAAGTAAAAACATTTTCGCTTAAAAAATTAATTTTCGTTTCGGAAACACTTTCAATTTTGTTTGCAAATTAAAGTCTTTTCGTTTTCAAAAACAAAAACACTTTCATTTTGCAAATGTTTTCTAAACGAAATGAAAACATTTTCGTTTTAAAAATTATTTTCGTTTCGAAAACACTTTCACTTTTGTTTCGGAAACACTTCGCAAAATAAATCGAAAAAATCGCAGCAGTTTTGTGATCGTGGCCCACACGTGCCACCCTCCGTTGAGACCCCCCGTGCGTTTACTTGGACAAGGGTCACTGCCAATCAGCAAAATCGACACTGCCTATCAGCATCACAGAACTGTGTCGAAAACGTTGCCACAAGCACCCCGTTACACAATTGGAGATTATCAAAACTGGAGCAATTAGGCTACCCTTCAATTTTTTAATTATCAAATTTCTGCCCAAATTGCCAAAAACGTTGAAATTTGGCAGGCACACGTTGCAACTTTGACAAATGATCGCCAATAAAATTATTTAGGCTGCCTAAAATGACGAAGCAGCTTCTAAATTTTCAAACAAGGCTACAAAAATTACCATTCACTTACTCTAAGCCACAAGTTATACGTCTTATGTCACAAATCCCTCAAAGACATTTCCCCAAGGATAAGTTATCACAACAAGGAAAGACTCAGACTAGCCTACACGTACGCGCAATACGATCGCGAGCTACTGGAGCCAGACATCGACATAGAAGAATTTGCAAATCAAGCCTTCTCAAGTGGAAACACTGGCCCTCAACGGGTGTGGGCACGCATGGTACACGACCGCAAAACTTATGCGATTTTTTTCGATTTATGTTAAGAAGTGTTTTCGAAACAAAAGTGAAAGTGTTTTCGAAACGAAAATAATTTTTTTTAAAACGAAAGTGTTTTTGTTTAGAAAACATTAACGAAATGAAAGTGTTTTCGAAACGAAAGTAAAATTGTTTTTGTTTTTGAAACGAAAAGACTTTAAATGGCAAACAAAAGTGAAAGTGTTTCCGAAACGAAAATAATATTTTTTTAAAACGAAAATGATTTTGTATAGAAAATATTTGCGAAATGAAAGGAAAGTAAAATTGTTTTACTTTTTGAAACGTTTTTTCTCTTTGTTTTCTCAAAAAAATGCCAGAAACAAAATTGTTTAGGGTGGCAAGCATGGGCCACCGTTGAGTTCCTTGTGCCCAGGCGCACTTCTAGCCGTTTCCGTGACTCACATAATTTACTCTGCGCTGCGATTGATGCTATGTTTTCCAGGCAATTTTCGGTTAAAAGGGATTTTTTAGCGTTCAATCTTCAACTTTTTGTGACTACAAAATTAAAGAAAAAGCTTTCATGCAGATGTGTTACATCACCTTGCTTTGACGTCGCATGTTTTTGCAGATGCTGCAGCTGCGAGCTTGCTGCACTGACTACGTTGCCGTCGGATGTGACAACTACCACTGTGACTGCAACGAGCAGTGAAGCGACCACAACGGAAGTTGCAACAGTCACTACAACGGTTAGCATCTCGTCGGAAATAACCACCAAAGGTAGAAAAAGGCTTCCATTTTCATGGGTGATCATGTAGAACTTTTGGCGACATTTGGTGGTTCAAAGCCGTAAATTGCAATGGACCCCAAAGCATATACAATGTAAATCTGGAAAATGTGGCGTAAGGCGCCATGTAAACAACCAACTCTTAACCTCGGAGGGATCTAGTGCGGTTTGATTTACAGGAGGTTGCTTCCGTTTGGCTTAACATGTTTTAACCGGAATTAAAAAAAACGACTTTAAGCGTTGCTCATGCGCAGCGAACGACTTGCTGCCAATAGATTTCGTTACGTTTCCGATAACTGATCGTCAACACCCAATCTTGCGACGAAAAGAAATATTCAACTGCCAGTTCCTTCTGTGATCGCACAACCATCAAAATTAGAATTAGATGGTTATTATCGGCCAGTGGTGTGATTTTGTGTGTCAGGTCGTCGTTGTTGCAGTCAACGTTTCCCACGTTTGCCATATCATCCGTATTGTTCTGCTTGTGGAGGCGGTTACCACACTTTTCCAGCGAAAAATCGACCGTAACTACGTCCATTTGACTGAGACCTCGTGTGGCTATTGCGATTGATCCTACGTTTCAGACAAGGGTCGGATAAGGTTGCACGTGCATTTGAATATTTCACACGCTTTCAACATCATCCTCAATCTGTTTCAGGGCCCTGTGTTAGCCCACTGGGAATGGAATCCGGTGAAATTGACGATAATTTGATTTGGGCATCTTCTTTCCTACCTGAGAGAAATCCCGAATTCGGGAGGATCCGTTCGACCAGCGGGAATGATGGCGAGCCAGTCAAATCTTGGGCTCCGAAAGAAGCTGACACGAAACCATACTTGGAAGTCTCATTTTTGGAGCTCACCGAAATCACTGCCATATCGACCCAGGGAGGAGAGGACGGCGGATACGTGCGGCAGTACCAAGTCGAATACGCTGATAAAGAAGGAGTCAAGATGGTTGACCATGAAACATTGAACGAAGATGGTGAAATCACTCGCGAACCTTTGACCTTTGAAGGTATTGTGCAGTGCATTTGGATATTTCTGCTGTATATATACAGTGAAAATTGACAGCTGAATCAACTGGTTCGACATTGCCTTTGCGTTTTTAATTGCTAGAACGCAATGCACCAAGAAAAGTTTGCATCACATTTATAGCGGGAACTTTTTCTTCGCTACATCGCATTAGATTTGGTTTTGTTTTAGTATTTAGTGTTGCAACTTTAAGCGAAACAAGACGATGTAGTCAAGCTATCTGCCAACAATTCCCAGTGACATCCTTTTCCACTTTCTACCCCGGACCTGACAGATAAGACATCTGCGACAGATTAGATCCTTTGGGCCATGCTTTGGAGGCTGGGACTGCGCTAGAAAATTTGACTGAACTAAGTGTCTGTGTAACTTGGCACATTACTTTTTGCGATATTTACACCCTGAAGTTATAAAGGATCCTTGACGTGCATCGTGCGATATCACATGTTAATTATTAGGTGCGTTGCGTTTCATCATCATGTGTTCAGGATATATCAATCACTAGCTTTGCTACATCGGCTGTTGTTGCACTAAATCACGATTAAAACAATTCAAAACTGTTAACTGAATTTTATCTTCTGATCAAGCTGGGCACCTTTATGATTGATTTGCAAACATAATAAATTGTGAGGAAGATTTTATGAAGTTCAACCGGATAAGTGGCCAAGAGGGATAGAGCGGGTGCCACCGTAATTGATAAATTGGGTTCGAATCCAGGTCAAAACGGTGCTTGCTACTGAATTGGCCTGCCAGCTGTGCAGTAGCCGTGTCGCTCACGGCCAAGAGTAAACGGAAATGGGTGCCGTTGACCACTCGTGACACTGCAAAGCGAAAACAAATGAAATTCCATCTCTTAAACTCGCTAACCGTTTTGACCATTGTCAAGACAGTAGTAAAAATTTCAAACATCCCACTGATCGCCCAGTAAGCATTCTATATTGTAGAGGACGTACTTTGAAAACATCGGTGGAATGGCAAGCTTGAACGGTTGTTTTGTTGACTATAAGAACATAAATACGAAACGTAATCCCGTTCTCGCAGGTAACAGTGATGACTTCAGCATAAAGAAGAACCGACTCCCAGAACCGATCGTTGTGAAACTGATCAGAATTATGCCGATCGGGGAGAACTTGTCCAAGGTCAGCCTGCGTGTCGAGCTGTACGGCTGCGGGGAGGGAGAGACCACGACAAGTCAACCCCTGACGACCAAAGCATCGATCACTGAGTCCACCACCACACCTTTCTACGTTGAAAACACCACCACAGTTGTGAGGAAGACCACCGAACCATACACGACTGTAGAATCTTCCGGTAATCAAGTGTTTTGTATTTTCTTCACAAGGTGCGAGAAAAACTGTGGCATAGAAAAATCTTTCTTTTCACTTGGGTCAAAATAGGTAGTTGTCAATTTTTGGTGTTGTCAATTTTTAAGGCGAAGAAAATAAATACTACACCTGCGTTTGCGATTTGTCTAATATTTTAGTGATTTAACACTGCGGAAGTTTGGTTATGAAGATTAATGAGTTGAAGTTTTGCCCAACATCTCACTGGCACACTAAGAAACAACTGCAATTTTTGATTTTTGAAAAACACACCATAAGGAAGATTTGATCTAACTTTTTTTGTAGGTACAACAACTACAGTGAAGGTTGAAGAAACCACAACAGAAGTTGTGAAGTCAACTCCTGTTCAAACCACGAGCACCGGATCTGGTGTAACCACAGTCTCACCAACAACAAGCAAAGTGCCTGTAACAACGGTTGAAACTACCAGTGGAGGTGCTTCACATATAAAAACATGATGTAGCGAAGTTATACATCAAAACTTTGCTTGTTTCTGAGTTTGTATAAAACCAGTCTTTCCGAGTTTCCAAGTGCTCTGATCAATAAACGACCGTTTCATGAGAGAAGTGACTTGCAGCTTTAAAATTTTATGTTATTTTTTTTGCAGTCGTTGAAAAGACAACGACGGTTGTGGCTGCGACCACACCCGAGCTCTGTCGTCACGGAGCAGGAATAGAAGTAGGCTCGTCCAGTGCCATTGGCGTTGCTGAGCTGAGCGCCTCATCAACGAAAGAAGGAAGCTCTCCTGAGCATGGCCGACTTAATAGCGAATTGGACGGCTCTATTGTGGCTTGGTCTCCCGCTGTCAACGGTCCCGAAGAGTTTCTTCAGGTAAGTGGTGGTCAAATTTAATCCGAATAGAAATTTTGGTTTGTTGTCGGTGAGCTTGAATTGTTTTTAGCCTATGTTGCCGCAAGAAACCACTATTTCGCAAATATGAAAACGGTCTTGTCGATAAAGCTGATCAGGCTATTGCATATTGTGCTAAGCCTCTTGACAAAAATTGCAATGGAATCGTTTTTTTTTTAAGGGAAATAGTAGGTACCCGGTATGGACCTGTAGAGAACCGATTTCTTTAATTCTAGGGACCCGATGATAATTTTTTCTGATTCTAGGGACCCGAATCGGGTCCTTTTGTGCATTTTTTGATTATTTCGAAAACCAGCGGCAGCAGGATGATAGCTTGTACATCAGGCCCGTAGTCAGGTTTTAAGGATTGGTGGGGCAAAATACATTTTTCGGTGAGCAAGATTTTTGTTTTTATTATATGCTTAAAACAAATTTTTCTTGGCACGAAACACTTTGGGGGCACACAAATATTTGGGGGGACTTCCCCCGAAAGCCGCCCGTGTTTACGGGCCTGTTGTACGCAACAATGAAGCCACGTTTAAACTTGCCATGGCTGTTTGTGCCCAACGTCCATGGTTATGCTACGATTGCTGGCTGTTTTTCTTTCAATTAAATTCGTCATTTGCAATTGAAAACAATCTTTCAGCAATTGTGACATTAAGCATACTAGTTAGTGACACACCTGCGTGCATTTCAAATGTTTGCTTCGTTTTCTACTGTAGGTGACGTTCGAAGAACCGGTTGTCGTGACTGCAATTGTGATTCAAGGAGGCGGCGATGAAGGTTGGGTAACCAAATTTTCTATCAAAGCCAGCAAAGATGGCACGGAGTGGTTAAACATGGACGAAGATTCTTTAACCCGCCAGGGAAATCCCCTTGTTTTCGGCGGAAGCATTGACGGCACGAGCGTCAACGAGGTGAAACGATCGTCTAAACAAAATTTAGAGTGTTGCATACGGCACGAAAATACGTAATTACGTATGTCCGCATGGACAACAGTGCACAAACAAGTTCCTTGAGTATGACATTGCGAGCGTATAAAAAACGATTTCATTTTTGTTGATATTCCGTAAAATCTTAAACGTTTGCTCGATTAACGATTTCAAGCTGCTTGATTGTTTCGAAATATTGCAAAACGATTCGGCGGCACTTTTGTTCACTTACTAACGTCGCGTGACGTGCGCACGCCGCGTGCACAAGTTTATGAATACCGCAACAGATTGTTGCACCGATCTCGCTCCAGCGAAATGACGGCGTCTTATTTTTGATGCAGGTTGTCCTTCCATACCCTCTGGAAGCACTCGCTGTACGGGTCATTCCCATGGCTTGGCACGAAAACATTCGCATGAGGTTAGACCTGCTCGGATGTTACAAAGAGCTCGCCACAACCACCCTGGAAACAACCACGAAGAAGGAAATCATTACCACGACCACACGACCTGCGGTAAAATATATTTTGAAAACTTTTGAAAATGTTCACTTGATTTCCGCTGTTGCTAGAACGTTTTTGAAGTTTGTTAAACGTCTTGTGATCAGCTTTAAACACTGCGTAATGGAAATTAAAAAAGCATGATTTTGAAAACATCAAATGTAATGCAGCGAACAGTTAATGTTTTTCAGTGAAGAAAGTCTTTTGGTAACTCCACTAAATTTTGAGATGTATGCGCACAACGACAATAAGCATAACAGTTATACTGGGGAAGAAAAGGAAGTAGTAAGAAAAGAAAATGTAACACTTGCATCATTTCTGAAACTTCTTTAAAAATTTGTCTTGGTTCAAATTTTTAACACACTTTATTACTTTACCGAGCTGCAATGTAGCACAGTCAACAAGGAGTAGATGATTGTATTCGTATCCAGGCATTTGTGTAAGTCGTAGCAGCACAAAACGCAAACCTCTTCTCTGTTAATATTTTTTGTGTGCGTAGATGCGACATGGTCTGCTTCAGCCCAATAGCGATTTCCGTACAGTCGTAACTTCCGACATAAACAAACAATGAATCGCAACAAACAAACTTAAAAGCGTTTAAGACATGCTGTAGCTGTAAATGCGATTCTGGCACAGCTTGAAAAAATTTATGTCAAATACTTTTGATTAAAAGTTTCACCAATTTTGAATTGAAGAGAAAGTTGACATTTAACACGATTTGATTTTTTGAAAATTAAATTTGAATCCACATGTTCAGGACACTAAGTATTATTTTGAAATGCAGGCCCTTAGTCGGGTGTGATTTGATCGATGCTTATGTTATACCATAAGCATAGGAAGATACACCAGGTAAAAACGAAAATACGGAACTGAATTGAAATGGTTGTTTCGTTAAACATATATGTTTGAGCAAAGTGTGTATGTCAAAATGCTTTAACTTCAATACTTCTTTGCTATTAATCAACCCGTCGTACTTTCAAAATTGATAAAGCAGAGAAGCCGGGAACGCAGGTCACGGCTGTCACAGACTATTACCAAGTACAAGTTTTATTCTCGTGCTGTCGCCTGACAAATAAAAAGCTCACGAATTGCAGTGTAATTCAGCAGTAAAATGGAATGCTACTTTTTGGTTGAAGTATTTATGTGGTATTATTTTATGTGTGCTGAAAAGAGATTTCTAATTTTGACCGCAGAAGCTTACAACACCAGAAGAAGGCTTCACAACGAACTTTGTCGAAACAACTACAACAAAAGAAATTTTGCCAAGCACCACGGTTATTGCAACCACGACTAGACCTGTCACCTCCTCATCTTCTGTGGAGACGACCAGTGCTGGGTCGCAAACTACTGTAGTGCAGCAATCGACGTACCCCGGTTCAGTTGCCACGACAACTACCACCATGCCAGTCAGCGACACTACGACTGTGACTCGTATCGTCAGCACCGAAGCGCCCAAGGAAGGTTAGAATCAGAATAGGTTTCAATTCAAACGTTGTCGAACCGTTTTGTAGGTGTTGCGATGGTGAACCGCACCCAGGGTTTTACTTTATCATTAAAAGGATATTTGTAACCGCGATCTGAATCGTAACTTGAGACGCTTGCGATATTATGTACCTTGTTAGCGTTTGTGTTAGGATTTTTACAGAAAAATTTGTTCACAGATTCACTACTTAACGCGTTACCCTTGATGTGAAAGTAGTTCTCCCTACAGCTGCATGCTACTAATGCTGTTTCTAATCCGATTGGATCTCGCTGAAACTTGAAACTAAGTTTTGCCTTCAAACCATAGCATTCGGAGAGTATCGCGAAGCACTTATTAATTGCTAAGATTGCCTTCCAGACTCCGCGCGCGCAAAGCATACTACTACTGCTGCTTACCTGCTCATGCTGACCTAGCTCAGTGGTTCTTAACCTAGGGTAAATTTACCCCTGTGGGTAAATTTCAGCTCCCAAAGGGGTAAATTCATTTAACCATAAATTGCAGCAAATGTAAATTTTTATAAATCATTCTAAACTGTAAGATTTTGTTAATTTCGTATTTTTAAGAAATGAGCAATATTAAGTGTATTTGGGGCAAACTCGGTAACCTTGTTTGATAAAAGGGGGTAAAATATGTGAAAAAATTAAAGAACCACTGCTTGCCTCACCTACTCATGTAAATTATTTTTCGGACGCGCTTTGTCAAGCAGTCCGATGTAAATCTACGTAAAGTTTGTAGGAAGGGTTTTGGCCAGTTTGACCCATGGTCACTGGTCGCGTGAAAGGAAAACAGTACGTACGGGAACCATTGTCCAATTTCGGCAAAAAGAGTTTGCGCGTATAGGTGCACGAACAAGCAAGAAGTGCCAGAGCGCAGGCCCCGGCAAGATAAATTGAACCAGCCGATTTGGTGCGTATGGCTCCTGTTCAATTGTTGGTCGTGATAGTGAAACTGTAAAGGGATCGGGCGTGGATGGGGATTCTGTCGAGACTCTACTTTTTCACAGCACAAACATTTCCTTCGGGAAAAGAATTGATCTGGTTGTCAGCTGACCAGTTTGTGATGCTCCATTAGCCAGAAAATATTTCCACACGCTTCCTAGTAAACACGTTAACATTTTGCAATACTGCAGAACATTGTATCTGGAACAGCGGGCCCTGGATTGCTTTACCAAAAGGAGGCATGTTTGAACGTCGCCACTGTGCAAAATATCAGTTTCTCCAAGCGCAATGCGTCGAAATAGTTTGCCGAGTGGCGCTTGCGAGACATCAAAGTCGATAGCAGATTAATCATCAGGCAAAACAATCCCTGCTGTACCCTCAAACTCAACGCATGCTTCAGCTCAGAACAAGCGTTGCCTTCACTAAATGCATCAAATCACCTTCCTCTTGTTCATGACGCACAGTATAACGCAATCAAACAACTTGGCCAAGGGTTGTTGTAAACCATTCGCCCACTTTGGCCAGAGTTTACCGAACGTGCCAGAAAATTCCAGAAGCATTCTGAAAACAACATATCTACATGTTTGAAACTAAGTTGCTTCTGTTGGGTGTAGAGTCGCACGCCCAGAGCAGAAAAAGCCTTCGGTCTTCAACCGAACTCAAATAACTAGCGATTTCACTGAATTTTTTAGGTCTTTAGTATGCCTACTTTGCAAAATTTCTTTGGGAAAATCCTTTGCCTTTTCATAAGAAACTTTTCTCCATTTTCTCAACAAGCTTTTTTTGCTCAGGACAAATGAGCTTGAGAATGACAGCTCAATTGTTAAAAAAGCAGCCTCTGCGCATAAAATGCTTTAGATAATCCCGGTGATATTGGGCAAACTTTTTGCCACTATAGACGAGGTTTCCCAGGGAGAAATTTCCCGAAGGAAAACTGACGAAATAAAACCTATTGTTTTCTGCAATTAAGATGTTCCTTCATACTTAAGCGCTAGCGCAGACATCGCCAATTCTTGATTAAGTTTGGCTGAAGCGCTGATGTTTTGACGCGGTTCGTTTCTCTACATTATTACACAAACCAACACACACAACTTATTGTTCCTGTTTCCAGAATGCACATGCGTTTGCGACAGCGACTGTGACGGCGTACCAGTGGCTGAGTGTGATTCTGCTGAGAAGTGTTCTACCGACAGATCGTGCACTTGTCCTGCTGGAACCAACTGGAACATCAACTTGCTGCTGTGTATGAGGCCATCTGCCAATGATTGTCCGTGTGAAGTGGATGGAAAGAAAATGGGACAAGGTGCAAACTTTTATTTTTCATATCTTTGAAAACTTGGTCAAAGAGCAATGCGACCACTTGACGGTTTTCAATATACGGTATTAAATTAAGATTCACTGAAAAAAACGCGTGCTGATTAGGAGAAAATATTGTTTTATTTCAGGCTGGGTAATGGAGTCGGAATGGTTGGAAGAAACTATGTTCTCTCCTGGTGAAGAGTGGACCAAAGGTGAAGATGAAGAACTGCCACGAACCACCAATATCCTTGGCGAAATTTCAAGCATAGACGGAACTTTAGCTGTTGATGAAACATCGGGAACGTTTTGGGATGTCAATCCGAGGGGTATTCATTTCTCATTTTTAGCAACCTATGCAAATTTGATATTCTTGATTTATGACGTTGACTGCACTTTGGCCATTTTATGATTGGCTTTGCTATAATTTGGCGACTACAAAAGCGCAAAAAGTATTCAGTTTGTTTGGATGAGAAATATGTATGCACGTGCAGTTTTGTCTCCTCTGAACACAATTGCTGGTGTTAAAAATTTCAATCTCCTCAGGCGACGCCTTCAACCGTGACATGCAGCTTGATTTGAGCACCGAGTATCACGTGACCAAATTCAGAATCGACTGTCGTCTTGCTGATGCTTTTGACAACGTTGATGTAGCCGTTACTTTGCTGGTATGTGAAGGGAATTTTGGCAATAAACAAACAGCTTTGCCTGTTTTGAGAAACTTTTTCAGAGTTAGTGCTGTTTACTTACAGTAATACGTTTGGTCAGTTTCGTAATTGCTATTTTACTTGACTACTAAATTGCATTTCAAGTATGTTTTTAGTGCTATCTTCTTTCCGATTGCCTCTAGAGTTGTTGCACAAAAAGTTATTTTCTAGCTGAGTGAGGTCCAGACTGATCGACCGAATCGCATTTGTTTTACCGATCTTTGATTTTATTTTTTGGTCGTTTTTCACTTGTGATATTTGTTTTCCTCACTTATTTTATATTTATTTTATTAACTGTAAAAGAAAAACAAAAGTGTATGAATTTTTCCAGGCTTTGGAAACGCAGGAATTCGGAGCCGTAAAATGGGTGGAACAAGCAAGTGTTGGATGCAAAGCCGGCGAAGAGTTTGTCACCGAAACATCAGAACCGTTTGACACGACATCTCGTCGTTTCCGTGTCCATGTTTTGGGAACACCTGTGACAGAAGATGGAGTTTCTGAAAACAGGAGGAAACCACAAATCGGAGACATTGCACTGTTTATTGACGGTTGGTCTCTGACTAGGTTGAACGCTTTGTTCCAGCTACGGTGTTCAGCATTTCATATACGATTGCCAACGTTTTCGTCTTTCTAAATATTTTTCTCTCATATTCGATTGGCGAAATTGACATTTGATATAGTCTGCTTTGTGACATAATTTTTCCTGTCTGATTTTTGGCTTTTTAATGAATTCGTGTGTTTGCCATAGAACCCCTGTCATGGCCTGAAGGTGACTGCTCGTTGTGCAACTGCTCTGCTGACGGTAGCACACAGACCTGCGTCAAGTCCTGCAATCTGACACCGAAAAAGTGTGAAGAAGAAGGAAAAGTTCTTATCGAAGGCAGTCAAGGTACAAGTTGCCTTTTCATTTGTGGAAACTTCCATTCCAAAACATTGTTTTGCCATCTGCTGTGTGGCAGAGATTTTGAAACACACTCCCTGGGTAGCGGACTTGGTCCTATTCCTGGTCGGGCCACACAAGAGGTTCTAGAAATGTGTCACCGAGCTTTCTGATAACTAGCTGGATGTTAACGATTGGAAAGAATTAAAGGTTTTTCGTGTTGTTGCGACGTTGCCTTACCACAGCAGTATCATTCATGAAGAAAGTAGTCGCTGGATACGCGGCCTTGTGTAAGTGCAGATGAGAGCATGGAAACATCTTGTAACTCTCGAAAGGGAGCATAAATGGAGATTGACGAACGTTTATTGGTTTATCTTACTTTGATATGGAAGCAAAGTAAATCCACAATCGATTTTGTCAGAGCTGTGTTGCGTCATGTGTTTTTGACCAACAGTATCGACCATGGTTGCTAATGGTCTGCAATAATTATGATAATTTATAGTCCGATGAAACTTAACATTTTGCCACAAATGCACAATCCGTCAAAATTTCACCAACAAACTACTCATGTCATCAAATATTCGCACTCGCATGCAGATCGTTTCATGTATTTTGAAATCTGGAAATTTTGGAATATTGTTTCTTCTTTCAGTCACCGTAAAGTGCTGATTAAGAAACACTTTTAATAGGAGAATGGCAACCGAGATCAATTTACATGATATTTCCACTTCACTGTCTGTGGAAAGAAACCCTTTCTCAGCACAGAATCAGACACTAAGATCTTACAGAGTATATATTTCGCCTACGAAGTAGGCATTATCAGCTCTTATTCAAATAGAATCAATTTTTCCACTTCATATCTTTTCGAAGCGTAATTTTCAATGCAATGTGTTTGTCTGAAGTTTAAGTTTTATGTTCATTCTTAATTTCATGTGCATATTGTCGGTGCATATTCTGTGAACATATTGTCAACACATTCTGTGATTTTTAATGACGCCACTGGCAAGTGTACGCACCTCTCATGAAATATGAAGTCTTCGCAACTTATTAAGTTAAATATAATCTTCTAACAGTTGTGGCTTTTGAAACTCGTTAAACAACACGCTCCGTTTGCTGCAAGCTGCGCACAGCCTGGCACCTGCAGACCTAGCTTTGTTTTCAGCACTTTAGATTATTGGTGGTCTTTATTTTGTTTTCAGCGTTTCTCGTCGGTAGTGTACAGTCTTACATATGTTTGTGGCGCTTTCGGCGGGACCAGTCGTGCATGAGTTTGCTTTCAATTTTTTGCGCCACCGCGTCCTTTGACTTTGAATTGCTTTCTTTGCTTAAAGTTGCTTCACTTCCGATTGAAAATGGATTAAGAACGTTTCTCAATGCGCTGATGATGATAATTTGCAATGCACTGATGGTGATAACACGAATTATCGAAACGTTTGCAGTATGTCGTTTATATCGTTTTCATTAGCCGTGATCTTCATTATAAGGATTAAGAACAATCCGATGCGTTTGGAAATAAGCCATGAACAGTTTTTTAAACCTTTTCAGTTTTCATGAAACCTCCTAACTGGAGTTTGGTGCGACAACAGTAGTTCAACCTTTCTTTCACGGTCTGAGTGCTGGACGAAAGGTTTTATAATTGTATTGTGTATAACCATTGCAGATTCCTGCTGTGCGTGTGTGCCATTGGAACTAACAACCACAACGTCAACCACAGGTAAAATGTTTTGATATGCGATTGCAAATATACGTTGTTTTGCTAGCATGCTTAAATAGGCAAATAAAGCTTTTTTTACGTCTCGCTGTAATTAAACAAGTGTATGCTACTGCTTTTTAAGTCGTGCTTAACTGTGAGTTTCAAATTGAAGGAACTCGTTGTTTGCGAAATTACTAAGGTTATACAAAAGAGCAGTAGCTCTATTACACAAGTTGATTGCAGAAAGTTGTTTTGTACTGTGGAAATTTGCGTACATGCGTCATCAAACTGTACGTACATCAAAATTGCTTTTTCTACTGCACCGCGTTTGTGTGTACCTGTGTTTGTGCCTGAGTTAAATCATCTTGAGATTTCATGAAAAATATATAAGCTTTTAAAGTTTGTTTCATATTTTCTGCTGTAAACCAATCTTTCTTACTGTGTTTTGGTGTTGGACGCCGCGATGATGACCAAAAACACAAAACTCTGTAATAGTGGCCAAAGTCAAACACCCGCAATTTAACAGAAATGATAGATTCAGTATTTACTTTTCATTTGGTTTGAATTTTCTCTGCTATGCCTAAGTCTTTGATGTCTCAGAACAGTAGCTATAGAAGCCAGTGGCGACCCAGAAATTCAACTCCCAACCGTCTGGATTTTCCAGAAAAACCTGAAACGGTAGGTCGACATTCCCATAAACAACCTGATCACACCCCTCGAAATCTACTCAAGAATGTTTATCCAGTCAAAAACTCCACGTAAGACTAATTAACCATTGAGGTAGACTCTGCAGGAAAACATACTTCATTTGGGGCGGTCATACGTTTCATGTTTATCAGTCGCAATGATTTAAACAACTTAGGGAAATAAACACAACTGATATAAAACGCACTACATGCAGTGCAAATTGCATTCCAGGTACCCCAGGGGCGGTTATGTACTGCAAATTGGTTGCTTTTGCTGTGTTCATGAAAATGGAAGAAAAATCGATACGGGCAAAAATGCGTAGACAACGTCCATACTTCTGGTTTCGCCGCTAGATTTAAATTTAGCAGCAATACCGGAAAAATCTTTGCAATCCAGTTGGTCAAACATTTTTAAACGCAATTCAAACTATCATTTTAATTTAATGCTTTCCGAACATCTACATATCCTGCTGCCTTATGCATCAAAACAGTGAATTTGATTGTTTTAAGGAAGGTTATGCTTGAGTTAGCATTTACAGACAAAGAAACACGATTCAGTTGTACAATATTTTTATTCTTGAGCTCAAAACGGGTGTAAGTCCATTTTTGAAGCAACGCAATTGTGTAGAAATGAGTTTGTCCTATTTTGTTGTTGCGCATTGGTTTTCTAAACACTGAACAGGGAAAATTAAAGCGGCATTGACACAGTTGACGCTCAGGTGGTGCGCAACGAAGGGGAATTTTGAACATTCATTTTGGCATTAGCCAAGTTGGCTTCTCGCTCATGTTTTGGTACGGAGCGTAAAACTCACAGGTGAGCATGCGCTGGTGGGTGCACCATGCTGAAGCTTTTACCGAAGGATCAAACTACGAAGTGTCCAAAGGGGCATGATAATTAGTTCAAAATAGACAAGTCAGTCCTAAGAGTACCTTTAGAATACACGGAAAAGTCACAATATTTTTACTACGCGAAGGCGGAGTGATCACTTTGCCTACTACTCCAAGCCTGGTGACTTCCAGCTCGACTGTGAGAGTGACAACAACTGCGACGGTCACGAAAACTACAGAAAAAACAACAACAGGAACAACAGGTATGATAATGCAGTATTGCAGCTGTTGAAAGACAAGTAGGAAGAAATATTCTGTTCATCATTAGGTTTGAAAGATTTTGAAAAACACCATGCAGTCTACACAATCATTTCGTAGTGATAACGTGCAGCGTGTCGATACGTTATGTTGTGCAAAGCAAAATAACGGAACTGCAGGAAGTTTTTCAGAATTGCCGTAGTTTTTCAAATTTTCATATTTACTAAAAAATTTATGCATGTGCTGGTTCCCAAGCCATACGTGTTTCGTTCAATTCATGACGATAGATTGTCATCAACGACCAATGACGTTTTTCAGTTTGAAAGATGAAAGCGACGAAGTATACCATGTGACTATAGTACTACCTTTTTTGCCTGATAATTCATTACAGAGGCTCCACTTGTTTGGAAAACAATTAAAAAACAGCGAATAAAAGTTGCATACATACCCTTAACAGCAAATTTTAGGGAAAATGTTGCAAATCTTCAGCCAACAAATTTTCAAAGTTTTCAAAACCAGTTTGAACACACATCGTTTGGAAGCTTTCAACGACAAACAATGAAAAATTGTATCTTCTAACTTGTGTTTCTCTAATATTTTCTGCAAATGAAAATTCATGTTTTTCTGAAGACCTACACTAATACCAACAAAACAACAAATCGCAAACGACAGAAATATGTGTTGATGTTGGGACAAACCGTTTGTTTTCTTATAACACCTTCACTTATACACTGATCTCAAAATAGTGCACAGATCTTGTCATACGCGGCATGAAAATTGAATACAAAACTTTTAAGATTTTAGGACAATTTTGATGTGAATTGCATCCCTCATCAGATTCTAAAAGACGGTCAGGTCCACCTCTAATATTGAAACATAATACCCAGTGGCGGATTAAGGGGGGTGCTGATGGGGCTGCAGCCAGGGGCCCCCAATCCCTAAGTAGGTAAAAAGTGTAATATGTGAACAATACACAATACGCTGTAAAAGGTACCATTGCCAACTGGAACTAATAAGTAGGCGCTCTGTGCTCACTCAATGAAATTGCTTCGTTGACATAAAAGTAGATAATTCTTTGGGGTGTGGTGTAGCCGGCACTCACTTACAAGTTAGTACTCCAGGGTCTAGAAAATCAAGGTGCTTCATGCGCTTGTCTTATTTTAGTTTCCGATGCGCATGCGGTATCCACGTTATTTGAACATCGGTCCTGCAGACAGCCCCGAAGGAAGCTGTGAGTTTGTTAAGTGGTGTCAAGTCTCCCAACAATGGTGAAACTAATTAGATCTTAGCTTAGGATAATAAATCATGGTGCTATAAGGCAGGACTGCCAGAGTTGGTATACACGTCACGTATATATTCGCGTGTACTTTCATGTATTTGTGTGTTCTTTGTTACTGCGATGCATGTTTGAAGTCTAGCGCGTTGCGTGTGGGAGTGACGACCTTACGCAATACACCATGTCAACTGGTAGTTCAATACCAATTCTGGTAATGTTTACTTCCAAGATGCTAATTTGGACATTTTGGTACAAACTACGTTTATGTGAATCGCCATTATTTGGTACAATTATTGACAACTGACTTAAAACAGAACAAACGAACGCAATAATAAAAAGAAAAGTCGGCAGGTATTGAGTTACTTGAAACGTTAACTAACAACAAGAATTAAACCGTATCAAGCACGTCTTAGTTCTGTTCACATTTCGTTCATGTAACTCTAAGCTTGCTCACGCTAAACGCAATGACTCATTCGATTTACGACTTTAGTACATCGAAAGATGTGCTTTTAGTTAAGAATTTTGTTGAGTGCCATTTTATAGTCTAAGTGCAGCAGAAAAATAAAACAATTGAACAGTGTTATATCTTATGAATGAACTTAAAACCATACAGGGTACGAAATAAGTGAAAGTGCGTTTCGCAACAGTTATTGATAAGTGAGTGCCTGCTCTTGAACTTACTAACAGTCTTACTGATTTGTCCGTGACTGTGAACAGGAAAATGAAATACTGAATTGCAATGAGTACAATTATCATTTTTACCATATCAACTTATGATATATCAAACTGGGCTATTATGGTAGGAAAGGTTAAATTTTGGTTAGTTTAGTGCTATTTTGGTCGGTAATCTGGCATGGAAAGTTGATTTTTCTGAGAATAATTTTTAAAGACAATTTCATGTACCTCAAAAATGTCATTTGGACATATATATATATACAGTGGAACTCCGCTAGCAAGACCACCGGCAGGACGGCACTTAATTGGTCGTGTTAGGGGGTTGGTCGCATCAGACATGCATTCCAAAGGTTTCATATATTATCGCGATAACTTCATTTCTACAATACTTTCCTTGATCAAAAGTTATTCAGCTTTTCCTTACGTGTTGCTATGGCCTATGGTTACTGTACTATAAAATCACACAACGGAAAAAGTCGATATCGACAGTACAAATTCCAGAAGAGTTTACAGTATGAGTTTGTTACGTCACATTGGCACATTATGCGCTTGCACTCACGCCTAAAACCCTGTATCCACGATGCTTCAGGACAGGAGTGGGGCACCTTTGGCCCGCGTGAACATTTTGTATGGCCCCGCATAAGATTCATGGCCCGCAATTAAGAAAGGGCCCCTTTCTAAGTTTCAGCCAGGGGCCCCACACAACCTTAATCCGCCGCTAATAATACCCTTCACGCTCAGATAATACCCTTTATGCTCAGGCTTGTTCAGCTTTGCGCTTTCAAACCAATGCGCTTAAACATTATTCAGAACTTTGTGACGAGAAAATGGGAATGGAGAACCGCATCGTTCCTGACGACGACATTCGAGCATCATCTGAAAAACCAGAACGCGAGGCAGAAAAAGCGAGAATATCAACTGACCTTGGCATTTCAACCGATGCTTGGTCGCCGCTAGATGATGATGAACAACCGTACTTGGAAGTTCGATTCCCGACTCCAGTCACGATTAC
>Ga0210059_1001792_pt1 | contig 32869 bp, 22 predicted proteins | sample Ectturendosymbi2_FD_188042 | JGI IMG/M metagenome (GOLD analysis project Ga0210059, IMG submission 188042) | Ecteinascidia turbinata endosymbiont from Florida, USA - Sample 2 (SPAdes) (version 2) | ecosystem: Host-associated > Tunicates > Ascidians > Unclassified | place: Key West, Florida... | reverse complement strand
TAAATCCATTAAAGGGTACGGGGGCCCGGGGCAATTTTCACTGGAGGGCCCCTATGACGTATTTCATGACGTCATCGTTTGTAAAATTTGTTTTCGCTGATTCGCAACGTTCTCGTTTGCTTTTTCCTGTAGTCGATTATATGCCTGCCGTATTAACTCGATTTTTAGCCGCCTTTGATTGTAAGCCGCACGAAATAGTGTTAAAAATTAATGTAAGCTACCCTTGATTGTAAACCGCTCTTGAACATAGGTTACCTAAGCCTCTGAGATGCATTCGCGACGTACCCGTACTCGTGCGTCACCCGTTTAATTGGCAACTCTGTGTTGACACCACTGCAACTGCCTCAAACCTTTTGACCTACGGGCCATTTTACAAAAACGTGACAACTTTCGGGTCACTTCCGATAAAATGAAGTATGAAATACCAGCTTCACAAGATTTTAACTAAAAAAGGGAAGATAAGTAAGTGCTTCATTGAAATTATTGCACAATAACAAATAGCAATTTATTACAAATCTGTATCAGTAAGATGCCTGTGGTTGAGGCAGGGGCGGATCCAGAGGGGGGCGATCGCCACCCATAAAACCTGCGAAAGTAATTTTATTGACCGTGATTTTGTATAATTCGGAAAACAACATTCGCGATATAAGGCCATTTTGTCGTCCATTGTTTGGTCACAGCATTGTGAAGAAAGCTTCATCTCTCTTACAGTAGGGAAGTCGTTATGAGACTTGACTACCAAATATTTCTGAAATCGCCCCCCCAACCTTGCTGTCTGGATCCGCCCCGGTCGAGGCTTCTCTGACACTATCGTCCTTTATCAATAGGCCTACCAGTATTAGCAAGTCGGCGACTATCGTCCAGTGATTCGACGGCCATTCGATTTCTGTTTTTAGATTTGACTTGCTTCATCTTAAAAACTGCACTCTTACACTCGTATGTTTTCCAAACATCCAGTGCATTTACAGTGCAAAATCTTTCAGTTTCGGAAATCTATCTTTGCTAATTTCCAGAAGATCTCTACAGTCTGGTCTAACACCGTTAGTATTGTGCAATGTTATTCAAAGGTGCTATTCTTGTTCTAAGTAAAATTAGATACAACAAGGATGAGCAATTAATTTGGCTCGGGGCCGCTTTGAAAAGGTTGCGTTTGGCTGATAGACAAATAGATTTATTTAGCGGTATTGAGTTCATTGCGCCAGATGTAGCCTACTCGTCAAGACAACGAACACCGGGGCACGAAAAAACCCGGAGGTTATCGAGGCTTGCTCCAGCGGAGGTCTGTGCCTATTCTAATTTGATTGTAAAATAAATAAATTGAACAGAAATGGTACACAGAAAAGGCTCTGTTCATTGTTCTTGTACAAATGCACTTTTATCCAGCGCAAGCAATTCAGTGAGACAAATGTAACCTCACACACTTTTCAACAAAGTTCACATTTGCAGATTTTTCCTGAATGCTTCTGCGGGCCACTGAAAATGTTGAGGCCTGCGGGCGTGTAGTTGGACCACACTTAGGCTTACCATACGTCCCGTTTTAGCCGGGACAATCCCGGTTTAAAAGCTTTGTCCCGGCGTCCCGGTTAGTCAACCAAAATGTCCCGGTTAGGCATTCAGTCAGCCAGCATAGCCCTACCTACACGAGTATTAGCATGTTGTGATTGGTCTGTTTAGCTATTCAAATCTAATTGAAATCTAATAATACAGTGTTTCAAACCCTGGAAGAACAATACAAGCGGTTTCAACCAGGAAAAGGATGTGTATCAAAGCTTACCTTTATCAGGACGCGCAAAGGCTTCTATCAACTATACAATATACATTACGAATTCAAGTGCATTGATGAGTATTTTTTTATTTCGGAATTTGATCAAAGGAGGCAAATCAAGCTTAGAGTGTTATTGGAGAGTTATTATCGGACAAATCCGCAACTATAGGGATTTTTTATGGATTCGACAATTCATGTGACGGATGCTACGAACATGAATAAATTCAATTTGAACTGCAAGGAAATGACCCGTATATCGTATAACAAGTTTGAAAAACAAGGTTTGCGAAAGATCTTAACATTCCACCTTTTGCTTGAAGGTCAACTCAGGTTTCGTATCGCCAATAATCTGCATACTGCAAGAATCACTTTCAAGGAAGTGTTCAACATGATTCTTAGGCCACCATTGGTGTTTGCTTGTATGACGTTGCTGTTAGCTGCACACGTCGTGAAGGTCGATGCTCGATCATCAACGCAATCTGTGAAATATACACTGAAAATAGGAGGTTAATACGCCGTGCCTGAGAGACATCAATGGCCTGACCGATGGAATGTGAAACTTCGGTCAAAGAAAACAACACCTATGTGGATCGTAACAAACGTGTTTGACAATTCATGTGACAGATGCTTCAAACTGGAATATGAAGACTCCCACAGTAGTCGTTGGTGGTTGTCGAAATCACCTATTTTACTCCTTCAACAATGAAACGAGATCTTTGGCACCTAGTCCTTCAAACCCACAGGAACACTCAAATCTTGAAATCTAACCATACAGTGCTTCTTTCAAACCGTGAAGAGCCATACAAGCGGTTTTAATCAGGAACCCAAATATGTATGAAAGCATCCTTGAATCGGGACGCGCTAAGGCTTTTATCAACTGTGCATTTCGAATTTCTGGGCGTACGGCTTGCTTTCATACTTGTGTCTATGCCAGCCATTCTCAACCCGAGTCAGCGGACTCAAATGAGGACCAGGCCCGCAACCCAGGGAGGGCAAACCCGGCAATTGCACCCCCATGTAATTTTCATGCATCATTTTTCATTTAAGAGAATGTCGATTGAAATTTCATGTGCAAAGTCCCGAAATTTATTGACTACTTGTATTGCAAGCTGAGTTCCTTACTTGAAATCTAACCATGCACTGCTTTTTTCAAAACGTGGATGAAGACTGCAAGCGATTTCAACCGCGAAAAAGAAAATGTACGATGAGAAATGCGACAATTGGTGAAGCTGATAACTTTTGAGGTCTCGATTCTCGGCTTTTTAACCAAGTCTCGGAGGTTACGACTTCAACTAGTGCAACGGTTTTTGTTCAGCCTTCCAAGTAACGTCCAGAAGGGGACGCGTTCTTCATGCAACCGGCTTCCGGGAACTTCTGCAGGATAACGCCGTGCCGGAAGCCTCCAGTGACGTCAGATTCCCCCCGCGCAACATTGAGGCACGCGTCAATCGTCTTCCAGACCAAACGGGTATTTTTTCGGATTCATATTTCTCTTTCCCTTTCCACTGATCTTGTGCCTCTTCGTAAACGCCAGGAGCTTTTCCGTTGACATGCAAGGAACTTGTCCGTCAACTTCGCATACACACTTCCGCGCGTACCCTTTTCCAAAGTTGGCAGGATTTTTCTCTCTTGCCTTTCTCTCCATAGCAATGACCTCCCTGCAATGACAAGTGCATTTTCAAATTGTTGAACGCAACACTGTTTCAAAAAACTGTGGTGGTATGCACTAAAATTGCGACCCTCCCCAGAATAAAACCCCGCAAGAAAGTGAATGAATGAAGAACTATAAAGCCACCGAGGAGAATTAATTTTTAAGGAATCGAAGGTTTATTTTTAAAGAAAGTATGTCGAGTATATTGAACTTACTTCGGCTTTCCTAAAACGTTTTGAAGGTGTTCTAGAATCTCCAATCGAGATTTGCCTTCCACATCAACATAAACCTTTTCTCCAGAATCTAGAATTAGAAACCAAAAGTGATTCATATTGGCATTTAAAAAGTTTATAGAAATAAATCACTGTGCCTACATAACACAACATGTTTTATGATTGGAAAATTTTGCTTGTAACTGAATGGAAATGCACTAACATTACATTTTTCCAAGGAGTAAGAATATTAGACCAGCAATCAAAATGTTTACCTCCAGCTAAAGACATAATAGCTGTAACAACAAAAACACCTGCCAGAAGTCACATGAATGATCTTTGCAACTTTAATAAATAACGACACAATCACCAGGCGCCCAAACAGCAAAACGCACCAAGAAAAAACGTTATGAATGGTGTTGGCATCAAGTCTTTCACACATAGTATCTGCACATCTGGGTTCTTGTATTGCAGTTGATTGAAGTTTTGTTCAACAACGTCCCTGAAAAAACGCAGAAACAAAAATTCAGCTCTACAATACACCAACTCCAAAACCCTGGTATGAAAATAGCAGACTATAATTGCAAGATATATCGCAGCAGAGCGTGACAATTGCATGCAAGCAGGGGCGCATCCAGGGGTCTGTTTGGTTGTCATGACGGGCCCCTTTGTACCGCAGGTACTCAGCATTAAAGGCGATAAAATATTAAATGCTGTCACTGCAGGTCTCTAATTTGGGTGGTATAAGTAGGTAAGAGTCTGCATTTTCCTTCTAACGTTGCATAGTGCTATTACGAAACAACAACATCATTGTCTTGTCTAAATGGCACCTGCACAATGACATGAAACAATTCACGTTTTTGAACACTTCAAACTGATATTTCGTCGAATGCACGTGTTTCGGAATTTCCTCCTCTGGCAGTGCCAACTCCAATGCAAGCAAAGCTGTCAGAAGTTCGTACACTGCCACGCACACGCAGAGCTATTTTGTAATGTTTCGCTTCATGGCACGAGGACAGTGTCCAATCCCGATCGTTTTCTTTCGCAGTTTCGGCCTAAATTTTATCTGCTATTTACACCTACTACGCTATATCACCAAATCAAGTGAGTTTAGGTCTTCCTCAGCGTTACGCCAAGTAATGTGGGTTCGTTTTTACTGAAGCTACATTTTTACGAGGAGTTTCTCATAATGAAAACTAGCCTCAAAAATTGTCGTCGCATTATCTGAACAAAATATCAGTGAAGCGTTGTATTTCGAAAATAGCCTTTTTAGAATTGAGTAGTTGACAATGTTGTTTTCTTCGTAAAAAGTCCTATATTGATTTCGAGTAATAAAATCGAAGGTGACAATCAGCTGCACAACTGCGTCTGTGGAGCGCTGTCTATCAAAGTCGCTTTCACATCACATCACGATGTAAAATCATCAGAGCAATTGCAACTCAATCGTTCTTCTCCGCAGTGATTTTGCAAGTACGCTAGGTAGGTTATACTGTATTTATAAGACCGCCATCTTTGATAGACACCGCTCCACAGACGCAGATGTGCAGCTTCGATTTTATAAGTGTATGTACGTATGGATAAACCGTTCTCATTGCAGTATTTTCAGCACCATGTTCGCAGGAAACAAACAGCGATTTTGATGTAATAAATGCGCTGTGACCAAAAGCAGTGATAATTTGGAAATATTTCCTTTTGTGTTTTGACAATGAGATCAATACCACTATCTATTTTTAGGCACACCATATTTTTGTGATTGAAAACCGGGACGCTTCAGAACAAAGAGCCTTGACAGATTAATGTGGTTCATATCTTACTTGGAGTATGAAGCTATTTTGGATTCCTATAGTTGTGACACCAAGAAAAACTAAAATGATACGCTTTGTTAAGAAACAAAACAATATTCAAGCATTTTTTAATTTACACATTCACCCAATCCAATCATTCTTTTCTGTAGACAGTACTTTCTTAAAGAAGTCTCTGTTCGATTTTATTTTCTCGTAAAAATCATAGCAGGAAAAGTCAATATTAGCTTTACAACTGATAAGGAATTTCACATTCTGTTTCTGTTAATTATATATTCATGATGGCTGACTGCATGCTTAACTGGGACTTTTTGGTTGACTGACCGGGATGCCAGGACAAAGCCTTTACCGGGACTGTCTTGGCTAAAACGGGATGTATGGTATGCCTATCTATTCTAGATAGTTAGTTGCGTTAGGCTACTAGCCCTACTAACCAAGTTTGATTGGATTTTAGGTAGAGCTCGACCGATATGGCTTTTTGGGCCGATACCGATGTTTTTATTTTTCATTGCCGATAACCAATGCGGATATTTTGCAACACTCAAACCACAGTTGAAAGACAATACTTCAGTGCGATGAAGAAGCGTATAACATGGAATTTTGCGCAGACCCGGGTCAGTAAGATAGTCAAAACCCACGGCCTTATTCACAGGCAGCCATCATCCTCACGCAAATCCTGAGAGCGAATGTTACGTCATAGACCGGTTTATTGGGATGATTGCGGAGTGGTCTGAATATCGCCCACTACTTGATGCCACAATGTTTTCATAACTCGCGATCGACCGGTCGGTAATAAAGTCACAAGTACAAAATATCATAAAGTGCAACGTTTTTCATTGTTTTACACTTTCTAGAATATCCATCGAAATATGTTCTTTTTATCTATCTTGTCAATTCAATGCAAAATCAGGCGCGATCGAACAACTGACACTCGGCGATCGATCGGTCAATCGCGATCGACCCGTGTTGGCCACCCCTGGCATAGGTGAATTTTTACTTTGTTTCAAGATTTGCACTAACAGAACGAGCAAGTGTTTCTAATTAGAGATTATGATTGTTTTTTATTCTGTGCTATTCAGCGTTTGTTGGTCCATTGTTGGCCATGAAGGCAGTTTCATTACGCTACAGGAATGCTGTAGAAGAAATAATGAAATTATATTAGGTTAATTGTCAAAAATACTCCGTGAGTGGTGACGTTTTCAGCTGTTGACATAAACACGATGACTGTTGGCATGAGATTTTCCTGTCTTCAACATGATCTATTTTTGCAAACTTGCAAATGATGCAAAGGTTTTTGCGCAATAATGTAAATGACTAAATTATTTCAAGCAAAACTGTGAACCTCGACGCAAAAATTTCAAATCTAGTAAATTTTTTCCAGATCTAGTAAATTTTTTTGTAAATCTAGTGATTTTTGCAGAGAAGCCTGTGGCAGCACTGCTTGATGCAGTCAGAGGGCTGCGCGTCGTAAAGAACAGTGCAGAGAATTTGCGTTAATTATTCATAAATGAAGTAGCAACTTCGTTTTCCGAACATTCCGTTTATGAGCAAATATTGCCGATATACTGCCTGTCGGTCGAATTTTGCTGATATAATACTTTGGCAGCATCGCAACATTCATCGGTCGATTTCTAGTCTTAAGAGAACGTGTGGTTTTATGATGAAAAGTGATATCAACTCAACAGCTACCCTTCTGCGACAGACCCCTTTTTTCAAGGCTAGATGCGCCACTGCATGGAAGTGATTAATAACAAGTTATTTCTAAAATGAAAAGGGAAAATGTAACACTTGATTGCAGGGGTGGATATTAGAACTACGGGCCTGAGACAAACTCTCAGAAAAGAGCTACAAAACAAAATGTTGAGGGGCCCCTTTAGGCATATTTGCACAGAATTTTTGCTATTTTAAAAAACATATGACTTGCTTCAGCGCTAAAGTTTTTTTATATGGCTCTAGAGCGGTTCCCAAGCAATTTAACAAAACAATGTAGAAACTAAGCGCGAAACTCTAAAAGGGGGGGCTCACAGCATATCTGAAAAAGGGGCCCTGAGGCGGCTGCCTCATTTGCCTTCCCTAATATCCATCCCTACTTGAATGAAAGTGTAGGGTCTTAAGGTTGTAGGTTATCGCACAGATCCCTACTAGCTGAGGGGTCAACCTACTTGTTGCAGGAGCACAGGTCAGTCTCCCAACAAAGTAACCTGACGTCTTGAAGTTGCCAAGCCTAAGCAAGGTGAAATAAAAGGCCCTCACCACTTTGTCTGCTAATAACCCTCCAGTAGTACTAGATTGGTTGGCAGAGTCAGTTCCGTCCAAATAGCGTTTCAAAACATAGTTGTTACTTTAGAATGGCGACAAACAAAAGCGTTGAGCGTTCAAATGCGCCACAGGAAACAGCGACCGATTGCGGTTATGTAGGTTTGCAGGCTATCATGTCGACGGTCGGACTGTTCGCAAACAAGTACATCGCGTTGAATCACAAATGGAATATTACTGGGAATTAGGCAGTAAGAATGCACATAACATTAAAGCGCTAATGTGCCCACTATAAAAGTATACATTTTTAAATGTTCATTTACACTTTGATGAGCTGTAGTTTTTTGTTCATTTGAATGTTTTGCAACAAACCAACCAAAGTCACTGAATGTATAATTCAGTGCTTGTGTGTGACAGAATCTCTGCAAGTAAGGATTATCACTTGGATAAAATTGCAAGCAAGGACTATGAGTTTACCAGTGATCAGAAGACCACACTTTGTATTGCCCAGAGAGTCCCAAGCAAAGGCATGACTATTTATCAATACATAGGTCCAGCTGTAAGGGCTGCCAGAGAGCAGAAATATTTCCAATCTGCCCATTAGTTCACCATACTTACACTAAGTGCCTTCCATTGCTGAAGAGCTCACTATCTTCAAAATTGCTGAAGAGCTCACTATCTTCATTTATTTTAATTTGGTCATTTTTCAGTCATAGACCAAATTTTTAAAAAATGACTGAAAAAAATTGAGTCAATTTAGCCACAATGTCCTAAAAATTGGTCTTGCGAATACTGTTATGGTGAGTTTAAATACAACTATGGCACAAATGACTGAAAAGTCTCAGCAAAAAACACAGGCTGGAACATCATAAAATGTGTCACTGCTTCAGGCTAGAACAGACCTGTCAATCATAGACATAGCAGTTTTCTAATTTTTGGCAATTCTAGTTGTTTTGTACTTTGAGAAGCAGCGTCCCCAACAAACTACTGTTGCTCACCTGAAGTCAAACATTTTGGCCCCTCAAACTTTTGGGCTGGCTACGCCACTGCTGTCAGTGATGATAACTAAAAAGTATTCTAATTTTCCAAATACTAAAGAGCTTCCAAATTGCAATTCAATCACCGACTGCAGTTTAGAATCATGCCCAAGGTACTACAACAAAAAATTAAGGGTCTGTAAGCAACAGCAGGAAGAGCACACTTAAATTTGGACACAAGAGACAAAACATAGGTCAAGGATGAAGTCAAACTTTAACAAGCTTTTGGAAAATAGGCTGTAGAGCTTAAATTCAAGTATTAAGTTAAAAAATGCTACAATAAGGTGTGTAAGACAATCAGGATATTTGTAAAGTAGTGTAGGGGTTAGTTTGCCATTTGAACTGCATCCAGCTTTGTCCACATATAATGCTCAGTTTGTGACAATAGCAGTACATACAGTGAATGTAGTCGAATAGTTAGTGTCTTTGCCTGCTGGGTGAGTAGTTGTCGACTCGGCTCTCACCACTGTTGCTTCTGTTTATTAGCTGATCGTGGGAAACCATTACCATTTGGCTTTGCTAGTAGAGATGACACTTTTGATGGGAGCACTTTTTATGTACTTTTTCAAAAAGTTTTGAAAACCCGGCATGGCTTTACATTTTGGGTTAGGGTTTTGAATTAGGTTTAGAGTGTTAGGTCACACGATGAGGATGATATGCTAATCCAAGTGCATCATCCTTGTCACATGACCAAAACAAATAATTGGGTTCAGCTAATGGCAAAATAGCTCCAGCAGTGCTTTTTCTGCTGACAGCAAAATAGACACTGCCTATTTGTAAGAAACTAGATAAGTGTTATTGGAACATCTTGCTTAGGGCAGCATAGCAGGGTGTGTGTTTGACACATTTGCAATGAAGTGGATGCATATTAGAAACACGTAGTTATTATACACACCAGATTAACACACCAAATCAAGTTTGACACAAAAAATCAACAAAGCATCTATCTAGAATATACATTGATACTTTGAATCACTAACACTTAAAAATTTACTATCACAAACAATAGCAAAAAATTAGGCAGATTGAGACCAGGTGAAAACCACTATACCCACCTAAGACCTTGGTGGGATTCATAAGATGATTCATCATCACTATAATGAAGTGCCATGATCTTTACACAATTTCGAAACATAATTCCTTGTTCTAGATATTGTTTTGTTCTAGTAATAGGATGAAGCCCTTTCATATGACCTCTGATAGGGCGCGGGACATAATTTACAGATCTTCTTAGTCCAACAGCACGTGCCAACATACAAGTAGTAAACAAAACCATTTTCCTATGTTATTACTTACAACTTGAACAGCATAATGTGATAATCAGTACTTTACTTATCCTGTAAAAATGTCCGTACAATACCAGTAGGCCAATCAACAGTAATTCTTACACACTTTTCACACATCATGTGTCACATGTCGCTGTTATTTACTGCAAACTATGTCTATTCAACACAACTCAATAATCTCTTAAAACACAGTAAATTTCAGAAAACATGACTTAATCTATTACCAGTATAGTGGATGCTACCATTCGCTTTACGAATTGGCGTTTTGAAATTCATGATTTTCATGCTGTAGGTGCTTGCTTGCTGGAATCAACCTGTTATCATGCCATGGGAATTCGCTTAATAAGCAACATTTAATTAAAGCAAGGTCAAGGAAGAGGCTGAAAGCTTGTGGTAACTGATATTATAAAACAAAGGCAAATATGTGGTGATGCATGCTAAGCTAATCTAAAAGTAAAACCTGCAACCAGGATAAAACTGGCCCGACTTTTTCAACAAAAGTGACTTTTGTCATATAAAACTTCATGGCAGAATCGGTAATCAAAAACAGATTGCAAGCAGTGGTCAGAGGTGTGCATGCAGTGCACTGCAGAAATGATCATTGCTCCCATTCTGTAATTTCTAAAAAACCCAGATTGTTCATGAAAAAAACTATTTATCCACAAAACACACCAGAAATGCAAAACAACATATAAATGCAAATACATGATGTAAAATGGTGATTAAAATACTGATTTACTTATAGGCTAGTTCCTCTTCTAAATTTTTGTCTGCAGCGTTTAAATTAACATTCAGATCACTTTTCTCTGTTGCTCAAGACATTTTGTTAAAACTAATAAAGCTGATGAAATACTCTGTTATTGACATCTCTCACTTTTCAGGCTTAGATATACAGTTGCTGTTTTGCAGGCTTCTTGACAATGCTTGTTTTGCCTTTTCCTTAATAGCCTTGGTTTTAGCGAGTTTGTTTTTGATTTAACATGATTACCAAGTAAAAATTTCCTTTCTAGTGATGTAGTAGAATGTGGCTAACTGCAAATCTGGTCATTAAATCATAAAGTATTCCAAACACTGAGTTATCTAAGCCATCTCTGATGTAGCACAGATAACACCAGAAATGAGGGGCATATAGATTTATTGGACCAGTACATATGTTTAAACTATCGATAGCCTACAGCCTCAGCCTGTTTTTTTGCTGAGACATTTTGGTCATTTGTTTCATATTAGTTTTAAAATTTTCCGTAACCACACTCACTAGTTTATATTTTCGGACATTATGACCGTATTGACTTAATTTTGTTTTTCATTGAAAACTACAGTCTATGACAGAAAAATGACAAAAAATAACCTAGCCTCCAGCTGATCTTCAAGCACAAGGTGAGGAAAATGCAGGACCACACTAATTGCTATTGAACTTGGTTGGATCTTTTGTGAGATCTTGAGCTGCAAAGTAATCTAAAATCCCTAGGCTAATCTGGCATCAAATCCTTACTCCAGTTGAGTGCAAATTGTTCTTTAATTTGCATGAATAGGGCAACCAAGGTATTTCAACATTCTGTCGTAAACATTGTTTCACCAAATTTTGCAGCTGGCGTCAGGGATAACAACTATTCAGTATTCAGTTCACCCAAAGAGGGTTGCCAGACATCTCTTGAGAAAAAAAGCCAAACCATGTCTGAAAAAAGCCAAACCGGATAAAAAAGCCAAATTGTTAAATAAACATGAAATCTGACATTCTTTATTAGTTGTAGGACATTTTAGAAGAATAAAGTTGTAGCATTACCTTTACACTCTACCGGAACAATTCCAAATCTTCATATTTCACATTTTCTACAGTGTTTCCACTTGAACTTTTGGCATTATAGGTTGCCAGATATGCTACAACTTTACAGAGATGAGCGGACTGACAAACTTTTCAGGCCGAGTTCAATCCTGATCCGATAAAATTGAACCTGATCTATTCCTGATCCGCAAAATTTTGGAAAATCATCAGTCCGATCCAGTCCTGATCCGCCAATATATGAAATGATGTATTTTGCCTCATGAGGCAAAATAACTACTGGAGCTATTTTGCCTTGAACCAAATAGGGAAGGCAAAATAGTGCTTTTGCCTCATGAGGCAAAATAGACAGTCTTTTTTTGGTACTTCCAAAATTTGACAAGGAAGTGTCTATTTGGCATCAAAGGCAAAGCATTGCTGGAGTTATTTTGCCATAAGGAGAATTCGATCGATTGGATTGGTCAAGTGACAAGGATGATAAACTTGAATTAGCATACATTTCTTGTAACAAGACCTAAGTAAAACCCTGAACCAGTGGTTCTTAACCTGGGTTTGATCGAAGCCCTTGGTTTCGACAGAGCCATTTCAGGGGTTCGACGAAGGTCATCTGAAAAATGACTAAAATCATGAGACTACTGTAGAATTAAATATAAACTGTTGAATGATTTAATTTCAGCAACGCATTTTTACTTTCTGTCATGCTGGGCAAAAACGGGGTTTGACAATAGCTTAGATAACAACGTACAGGGTTCAGTGTGTTTATATAAAGGTTAAGGAGTAGGACCACTGCCCTAAACCTAAATAAATCCAAAACCTACAGTAAACCCAAAACCTAAACCCAAAACCTAAATCCAAAACCTAAACCCAAATTCTAAACGCAGAACCTAAACACAAACCGAAAACCTGAACCCAGAACTTAATCCCAAACCTAGACCCAAACTTTAAACCTATTACCTAAACTCAAAATCTAAACCTAAAAGCTGAACCTAAAATCTAAACTCAAAACCTAATCACTAAACCTAAACCCTGAATGTTGGCTAAACCCTAAACACCCTAAACGTAACCCTAAACCTAAACTTTTTGAAAAAGTACACAAAAAGCACTCCTATCAAAGGTATAATCTCAACTAGCTAAGCCAAAGGAAATGGTGAGAGAAGAACCAACGAACACTCGCACAGCAGGCATAGACACTTTATAATCACTCAACAACGTTCACGTTGCTACTACTAGAATTCAACGTTATATGTGTCCAAGGGTAGACACAGTTCGGATAGCAAAATAGTGCCAGTAAAGCTTTTGCCATTGATGGCAAAATATTCACTACTATTTAGCAAATCTGTAAAATCGGATCACAACTAAAATTTTTGATATGTTCAGAATAATCACATTAAAACAACAAAAATTTTCTCAGTCCGATCCAGTCCTGTCCGCCAATTTTCAAAAAAATTGCAGTCCAATCCAGTTCTGATCCAGCCAAAATTGGCGTCAGTCCTGATCCAGTCCGATCTAGTCCTGATCCGTGCTCGTCTCTGCAACTTTATTCTTTTATGAGTTTCCAGATAAATTTTGAGAAAATACATTAATCACTGTCTAAAAAACCCTAATAACACTTTTCAGCAAGACATTTGAAAAGCCAAATCACCAGTGTGTCAACTGCCTCCAAAAAAAGCCAAATATTCAAAAGAAAAAGCCAAAAAAACAAACAAATTTTTGACGCCAGTTGTCTCTAAAAAAGCCAAATTTGTGAAATTTGGCGTCAAAAAAGCCAATCTGGCAATCCTGTACCCAAATGCAAGCCTTCCACTCAGTGTTGCTACCTCCGTTTTCTTAAAATAAACTAGATGAGCCTGAAAAAAGGCCAGAATAAACCAAACTGAGGCAAAAACAAACAAACACAAAAAACAAAGCATAATGATGAAAGTATGAAGACTGGAATCTTATTCTACAAAAACAGTCACAATTATCTACACACAACTTTCAGCAGTATTATTTTCATTGCATACCAAACTAGTGCCAATAAAACTTCACATTGTCACTGCTTCGGGAATCTCAGTCATAATCATAACATGCTTTATAATATTGTCTCTTTTCAATCCAGTCCTGATATTCAAAATTGCATTTACCAGTTTTCCACTCATTCTGTTGTTCAATTTTAATTTTACAACGTTTGTCTGGCCGAATACACGTTTCATTTCTGCATTAGAGTGTGGTATTGGCTGTACATAATATGCGTTGAGCAAAACCAGCCAGTTTTTCGTATGGGTTTTCTCCGATGGCATCTCCATAGAAGCATACTTAAGTCCAATATGCTGCTGTGTCAGTAACACTTAGCCAACGGACAATTATCAAAATCTGCCACTTGTGTTCAATTTTCCCAATGACTTCATTTTTTTCCCATTTTTATCCAAAAACTAAATTAAAATGTCCTATGATGTTTCATAGGGCATTTGAAACAGATATCAATTAGATTTCCTTCATTATATTTGAATGAGTTGATACCCCGTACTTTCTTAAATAGGCACAAGGCAGAGATGATCACGGAGGCGGAGTGCCGGAGTGGACTCCGGCCGGAGTTTGCATTTTGGGCTGGAGCAGGAGCCGAAGCCGGAGTCAATATTTTAGGTTCGAGCCGGAGTCAACATTAATGTCTGTGCAGGAGCCAATCAAAATTTTTGCGGGACCTACTTTTTGAAATGATGCTTGTTGTTGTCAAAAAGAATCGAATTTATTGAGACGTGTTTTCTGACCAGTGTCGTCATTTAACACAAAAGTGTGATACTGGGTGGGAGTACCGAGCATTTCACCACTAATGATGGTTTCAAAGTTATGGCCTATGCAAAATGCAGACTATGCAGTGTGTAGTAAGTGACAACGTAGTTCGGGAATTTGGAATCCATGCCATAACTTAGCTACGAGAATGTTGGGCTAATGATCTGAGCAATAATACAAGACACATGACAGAAAACGATGGTTAACAAAACAGAATATAGAAGAGTAAAAGTGTGCCGAAATGACCTATGCACTGTAGTGTAGGCCTAGCTAGTGACAGGAGTTGACGGTGCTGTTAGAACAAAGTAATGTGCAGTGGTACAATAATGTTTAAGCCTATTCGCATTGTGCGGATTTCTAGTCTAGCCACGGTCTTCATAGGCCAACCTCTGCTCACATTTTGGAGCCATACTGAACAAAGTTGGATGTTTGCACTGATAGTTCCAGCTTTAAAGATAACCTATATTGCTTTGCATCGCTATTGCCTATGATAAATTTGAAAGGGATTGTACCAAGTTATGCGCAATGTAAATGTTCATCTTGTTAATTTTTTTGTACGATATGCTGGCACATTCATGTTAATGACTCAGTTTAGCACAGTCATAGTTCAGAGTTTTATATAAGCATATAGTTAAAGTACGATTAGATATTTGTGAATAGGTGATCAGCTCCACACCTTGGATATTTAAAATGACTCTTTTGTAAAAACTGAAAATTAACACTCACTTCAAATACATGTCATCTATCTGGTTAATTACTGAAGCATGAACGACTTAACTAAAACTAGTGTTTCAATGGTTGCCACTTCATAATTTAATACAGTAGAACCTATACTTTTAAGGTGTATATTTGATAAGCAGCGTCAATTTTGCCTCATGAGACAAAAACAGTTTTGAAGTTATTTTGTCAGTAGCTGCACACACTTGTTTGAAGTCATCACGTGACAAGTTTGGAATGTATGACCTACATAGCTGACCGTAATGACTAATTTAAATGTGGGAAAGATTTTAGTGGCTGTTTGTGTATGCTGTGCAAAAAATAGGCTAAGCCATAACTTTAAACCTCAACAAGTTGTGTCTTTCTGTATTGTGCTAGTCACGTGATCATTCCAACCATTTGTGTTCTATTGAAGGCAAAAAAGCCACGACATATATTTTGCCTCATGAGCCAAAATAGACAGTACAGTATCTTTTTAATATGAGTTGCTTGGTTGTTTTCGGAGTGTTAACAGGAGTCGAAGTTGATGTTTCAAAATTTTTCGGAGTCGGAGCAGGAGTCTTAAACCGTGGAGCAGGAGTGGATTCGGAGTCTGAAAAAGGCGACTCCGCTCATCTCTGGCACAAGGTGAAATTGAGACATCGTTTGGATTTCTCATGGATTCCTCGTCTGACTCAGCACAAACTATGCCTCATATCAAAGTTTCAGTTTGATAACCTAAACAAGGTCTTGCATTCAAAAAATCAACTACATGACATGTAAACGGTTGCAGAGTACTTGTTTTCAGTACAACGATATGTTGGAACAGACTGTTGCTAAAAACAAAAGACTGTCCAAAAGCTTGCTTAGATTTTCCATAAAACGCCGAAACCAGACATATATCATTCCAGGGAACGCAGTTGATGCCTGGCGAAAAACATCTTTAAAAAAACTAAAAACAAACCAAAACTTAAAAAAAACTAAAAAAAAGCTGTTAACCAAATCGCAAAAAAGTAAACCAAACGATTGCAAAATAAACCAGATTTGGTTTTAAAAAACTAAAATGGCAACACTGCTTCCACTTGTTTATACAACCGTTAGTTATTTATTCATGTTACTTCTGCTGTAGGCTACGCGCAATTGCAGGCTGACTGTACCGGATGGTAAGCAACCTATAATATTTGAGAATGATATTGATACGGGTGTGAGGGTGTGAAACCGACTGATGTCGTTTGTAAGTATTTTATTCACATAACGATCGAAGCATGCAAACATTCACATTGTAATGACCAGAAGATATGTTTATTATACTATTAAATTTACTGTGGCTGATTGCCAAATTTTTATCTTAAAAAACAGATTTCACCGGATTTTTCGTAATTAAACTCCACCTTCACAATCACACAGAATCCAGTGTAAAGCGAAATTTCTGACCTGTTATTGTTTCTCAGTTATTTTGCTTCTAAGAATAAAGAAATTAAGTTTGGCAATTACTTTTTTGATGTGTATTGTGTAAATGAAAACTTTTTGGTTAGATGTTAGATACCCACTAGAAGCTATAGCACCTGAATAACTTTTACAACCGAAAAATTTTGGACCTAGTCTTAGATCTCAACTATTTTTCTTTTTCTCACCCCAACCCAAACCCTAACCCGACACACTAACCTAAACATGAATCCCTAAGCACCAATCATCAATTTTCTCAGCGTATTTGATATGTATAATACTACTCTGTGTCTGTGCATGCACACATGGTGTGAATTCAGAAATTTCGCAAGTCAGAAATTTCGCTTGACACCGGAGTCACTTTTTCAGACTCCGACTCCGCTTCAATATTTTTGAATCCTGATCCGGGAATTTATTTAATTTGGGAATTCGACTCATGTTCTGACTCGGGCTACAATCGAGGCAACCGAAAAATACCAATGGTTTTACTTCAGAAATGACCACGCAGAATCCTGCTACAACCGAAATTGAAAAGTGACTCCATTTCCGGGCCCGGTTTTTCAAAAATTTTTGACCCCGGGTTCGAAAGAAAAACGCAGAATCCTGCCGGAGTCGACTCCGGATCCGTGGCTATCTCTGCTTACAATACAACAACAACAGTGCAGTTTCAGCCAAGTCAGCTAAAATTCAGTTTACTTCAGGTTATTCCTGAACATGCCATTATCATCTTGCGAGCTCACAATATAGCCTAATGAGGGAAATAATTTAAAATGTGTGAATAAAATGGAGCGAAGTGTTTTCAATATAGCCTATTATGTGGCGTTGTTTGTGGAGGCTAATAGCCTACAAGAAAAGACAACAGTAGTTGTTCTTGTTTCATTATGCTAGTGCCTAAAACACAAAGAGTTATACGAAAAAGTTACACAAGATTTGGTTCAGGTAAGAACTGAAAGAATTAAACGAGGTTTGGTTCAGGGGACAAGAACATGCGATTCTTCTTGGTTTCAAGCTTGATAGTTGATATTGTCTACTTTGCCTCATGAGCAGGGCTTTGGAGTCGGAAGTCCCAACATCCGACTCCGACAAATTTCGATTATCCGAGTCCGACTCCGGACCGACTCTGACCTCAAACTGTATTCAGTGCCGTAGCAGCACAAATCTTATTTAAGAGTTGTCGTAATGAAATGCAAAGGTAAAAAATTTTCAGGAAATCAGAATCAATCCTATCGTTATGAAAACAGTATTACCGAAGGAGCAAACATGACGCCGGTCAAAGCGTGTGCGTCGCGATGAACGTTTTCTTTCATGTGAAAATTGATAAACTTAACCATGAGCTTAAGTGAAATATGCTTGTAAAGCGTGCACAGTGTGCTTTTCGCCGGCCGAAGTACGCATGTATAAACCTTGCTGATGTCGGGACTTGTTAATCTCATGGTTCATGCAGACGCGAATTTTCATTTTCGGGGCCCCAGACTACTTTAAATTGGGCCCCTCCCTCTGGAAGGTGTGCGACGACTGATGTCATACAAATCAGTGATGTAGTCGAGACCGTAACCTCCGGGACCGAGACCTGGCTCAAATTTCGAGACGAGACCGAGACCGAGACTTTGTCATAAAAGCCGAGACCGAGACCGAGACTTTGTCATAAAAGCCGAGACCGAGACCGAGACCTGGAAGTTCGAGACCGAGACTCGAGACCTCAAATTTCTCTGATGGTAATTAAAGCTAACTCCTTGAATAATGCAGCAACAAAATATCTGGCACATCGCCGAATATCAAGATAATAAAAATCATCCGAAATTTGTGCAAACGGCCAAATACTGCAAACGTTCATTTTCAGTTTCCTCTTAGGAATTTGCAACTTCAAACCTGTGACCTTATTTACAAATTCCATGAAGAAATGCATGGACATTGAATATGTTGGCAGCGTTTAGAACAGTGGTTTTCAACCTGGGGGGTCTTTTTCCTTTTTTCTACGGGTCGAGAGAGCTTCTGACAAAAATATTCATATTTACTTCTTTATTTTATATTTCTTATGGAACTGCTTTTTGTCGTAGACAAAATAATAGGATCACCTGGCAAAAATGGTAGCCTACTTTTTCATTCAAAATTGTTTTAAGTGTGATTATGACCACCACAATACAGAATACTGTTGCGTTTGGCAACGCACGAATAGCTTTGTGACGTAAGAATGTGATGTGTTTGTAAATTACATACCTGATTGCGGCAGCTAAGGGAGTTTTTATTCTTATATTCAATGAGTTGTGCTGTGGAGTGATTTGTATGCGGCACGAGTCTCTCTCACTGATGCTGCCACGTGCATGAATTTAACAAATGAGTCTTGGTTCAACACAGTGATATCGTACGTTATTTTATAGTCATTGTGATTTTGTATTGTGCAAACACAACTGCATTTCATATGCCTGACTGGAAATTTTCGGAAGGGGGTCGTTAGGTTAAATTGGGTTGCAAAATGGGTCGCCGCATGAAAAAGGTTGAAAACCACTGGGTTAGAGGTTCTACGCATTTTCACTCGAAAAAGGTTGGTGAGCCAATTGAATATTCGAGGTGTTTGTCGTTGCCATGCTTCAATAAATTTGTTTTGACTCAGACAAATTTTAATTGTTTTGTTCGTTACAAAAAAATACCAACCATTCTGTGTAAGGACAGGAGGTGATGCCCTGGTGAAGGTCCCGTGTTCTGGTCTCCTACCTAGTTTTGAAGCAGGCCTATGTTATTTGAGAAAGTGGAGAAGAGGTGAATCATTACTTTTTATTTTAAAACAAGCACAGTCGATGTAGGCGAGTGTATACAACCCCAGCAGCACTGGCCAAAACAGCACAGTGAAGTGGTAGCTCCACAGGAAAGGTTGCTTTCCATCACTGAATTTTTGCCAATGTGTTTCGTCGTTTACATCATTTGCCAATGAAATAACAAACTTTTAGCGTTTTTTACTATCTACCACATACCTGTTTCACTACATTGTTTTTATTTTAACACTGGGCATCTGCACTGACACTCAAATTTATTCGCCAGATATTTCGTGTATTTTGGCTAACAAAGCTTTGCCATTTTTTGGAACGTTACCTACACCTTTCCTAATTACTTTTCTTCTCACACGACAAGTAATTGAGTCAGAATTCTCCAGATATCGAATTAAGAGGTGATAAATTTAGAGATTTAAAAAAACGAAAGCACTACTTTGAATTTCAAAACGCAAAATGGTGATTAATTTTTCATCCATCCAAACTTGCTCACTCTGTCGCAAACAAGTTTTAAAAATGTTGCTCGTGATTCTGCTGTTGACGCAAAGAAAAAAATATTTAGGCTTATTAGAGCAATAAACTTTTTTGGCACAATAAATTAGGTTTACACTTTGAACCAGCGAGGTAATATCCCAGCGCTTGCTCTACTGCAGTGGCGTAGCGATGTTAATGTCGCCCGGGGCCGACCATAACAATGCTTCCTCTTTCCACTCCTCACATTTGCTTACAACAATATAAAATGAGAGAAAATCATGTATCATGCTTATTATAACAATAAGGAATAATAAAGCATCTTGAACATCGCAATCAAATACTCAGAAACTGAAAGGAGTCTTGTTTTTAATTCTCGATTATGGATCTTGGTTTCTCTACTTGTTAGCCACCCTTCTTGTCACTTTTCCTATTTTTTTGCTTTCTTTACATTTGCATGTATATGTGGCTAAATATATAGCATAGCTAGCACATGCTATGCTGTGGTTCAGCGGGAAATTTTTACTTTTTGTCATCACTTGTGAATCAGTTGGCACCGTGGATTCGATGTGTTTTCCATGGCAACAACAAAGTGCACAGGGCTAATGAAGCCTGGAAGCAACTTGGGTTTGCTTTTTGTCTTACTTAGGGCAAGGTTCTCGTAGTTTGTCAGTTTTTTTACAACTGCGGCAGATCTTCTGCAGGTAGCCATTGCCGTCGTATTGAAGATTTTTTCTTTCTCTGATAAAAAGAAAGTATTAGATGCTGCTTTCCACAGGCATTGTTGGGACGCATCATGCTGCAGTCGAATGAACCAAGTTCGGGATTACCGGTGTAGTTGACTAGCAGCGAAATGGTGTAGCGCCTTCCCGCTGATTTTATGGCTCTATGTATAATTCCTAGATTTGCTATTTTTTATTGTCAAGTTTTTATATTTTCAAATTTTTCATAATTTCCATATTTTTACATTAAACTAATATTCTCAACTGTTCCAAATTTCCGTTTTTGCTGACACACTAAGAATTTACGCAACACCGCATGTCGGTTAGAAAACGCAGAAATTCCGTAAAGCCTATAGCAGTAGGCAACGTCAAAGTGACTGATCAGTCATGACGCATTATTTGCTCACTGTACAAACCTCTTATGAGCAAAATGTTTCCTCAAGAGAGTTCCGATGCATTTTTGAACTTATAAGGTCTGCATTACCCAGAACAAAAAAACTTCACCAGCGTGTTTTAACAGAGTGCTTTGAAAAGCACTTCGAAAAAAAGACATGGTTTCGTTTGGCTTTTCAAAAAATAAACTTTTTGGCACTCTCCCACCTCTTTTGAATAAGTCTATGGGTTTCATAACAAAACTCATGGAAAAACAGTTCAAAGATAGTTCTTAGCAAAGTACTCCCAGCCTCCCGCTGCAGAGATTACGCGCTGCAGTTTCATTGGTGCATGCACATTTTTTATTGAACTCAGTATAAATTTTAAGCGGGGTAGAGGGCAAATTGTTTTCGCCATCTCGCAAACAACATAACAACAAAAAAAGCTTAGCCACTGACCTCTTTGAACGGCTGAATTTTGAAAAATCATTTCCGTTTTTCAAAGGAACTCCTTCTTGCAAAACTTGATAAAAAATAACCTATGCAAAGTCTCGAGACGAAGAGCTCGAGACCGAGACCGAAATCCTTCGAGACCGAGACCAAGACGAGACCTGAGACCTTCGAGACCGAGACTTCAAAAACGGGTCTCGAGACGCGTCTCGAGACCGAGACCAAGTCTCGAGACTCCATCACTGATACAAATTAACATTACATGTGCTCGTTACATTCACTGAACAAGTTGTTCCAATTCATAAACATATTACATTATTCTGAAATCTGAATTCCCTCGATATCAGGAACAAAAAATGGTTCCGATGAAACCAACGAAAAAGGCAGCGGTGAAGTTATCTGACCACACTCCCATTACATATTTATTGAGCGCAGGGACGGATTTAGGAAGCGTGAGACCCTAGGCCATTTTAGTTTTTGTGGTCCCACGCAGGTATAACCTATTTGGTCGCTTATCGTAAAAGCGTGAAAGTATGCGCCTCTTATGTGTAGTGCCCCCTCAAAAATCTATCTTTTGTTGTGCCGACTTTGATTCTACGATTGCCGTAGATCAGGGTCTCCAAACTACGGCCCGCGAGCCAAATCCGGCCCGCGACGCCATTTCATCCGGTCCGCCAAGAGATTTTGTCAATAATGAAAAAATAATTCATTTACGAAGAATTTTTTGATTTGGCAAAATGTAACATATCCCGAAACAATCATATTACGTAAGATGCCCGGCCCTTGGACTGTTGTGTTATAGCTTATGTGGCCGTCGGACAAAAACGTTTGAAGACCCTTGATATAGAGGTTCAACAAGAAATATCTGTTTGCGGGAAATCTAGCTAAAAACAACCAAAGATAGGATCTAATACTGATAATATTGCTTTACTTCGGGGTTTGTAGAGTCTGGCGGTCTTGCGTTGTTGCAAGCTTTTTGTCAATGGAAAATTGTACATCAATTAAACACCATTTTTTCTTTTTCATTCTTTTTTTGTAACCGCTTTCATATAGACGGTCTGCATATGCATATCTCTCACGCCCAGATGCACAATATTGTCGTATTGTTATTGTGCAGATAAGAGTCTAGAGTTGGCATTTGCATTTCTACTCATTTCAAGGTAAATTGTGAAGTCATGCCTCTGCGCAGTTTCGCAAACTTTTAGTTAATATTGAGCTGTCGTAGGAAAGAGTTGCGCGGGGCCCCAAAAATCGCGGGGCCCTAGGCTATGGTCTATTTGGCCTATGCGTTAATCCGTCACTGATGGAGTGCCCTGTGCATTTGCACGTGTCAAGAGCTGACTCTGAGTAGAGCACTTGTACTTCTTACGACACCTAGCAGCTTGTTACATAGTCGGCGATCGACGGGACTTTTTGTCTGCAAAATCACTGATAATCTTGTTGTACATTATGTTTCTAGTTGAAGCATGTTCAGCATGCAGAATAGCAGGACTTTACGGTCTTTTCTGGCCCATGATAGATCGCATGCATGATTTCAGCCCTGTTGAGCTTAGAAAAGCTGCTCTCGCCGGAACAGTTGGTAAACAGCAGTGATAAATGCATTCGGTAGGCAATGAGAACATTTGGGAATACGTCAGCTAATTCATTACGCATGAAGTACTGAAACGCTTCAAGCTCCATCGTCATTCACTTCAATCCTTCGCGCTCATTCTTCTATATAGATCTTCTATTAGCGGCATAATAAAAAATGTTGGTTGAACCAAACCAAAAATAAAAATATATTGCTTACAGAAATGCTGGAAATTGTCTTTACTCTCAAAATTTTGGGACCCTCCAAAATCGGGGGCCCTAGACTTAAGCCTTTTTAGCTTAATGGTAAATCCTCGCCTGGGTTCATGGCACATGTTTAGATTAATAACATTTTGTATCTCAAATTGGCTAAAAATTTTAACAAATACAGACAAGTTGGCTTCACACAGAATCCGGTAACGGCTTACGAACCGGCTTATGGCCAACGGCAGTCCGAGTCTTCACACAAGCAGCAATAACACCATCACCGAAAACCACAGCAATCCAGCTTACTTAAACCAAGGGTTAAGCCGTTCGAAAGCCGAAAGCCATTCGAAACCGAGAAAATTCAGCTGGATACGCCCAACGAAGCATGTATGAAAACTGCCGTTGGCCATAAGTCGGTTCGTAAGCCGTAACCGGATTCTGTATGAAGCCACCTTAAGGCCTACGTGGACGCAGCCCTATCGCCACGGGGGGCTTTGGTGGGCTTAGCCTCCCCAAACGAAGCTCCAAGCCCCCCAAATTGAAATAGGAAACACTATAAGTTAGTGGAATTTTTGTCAAATTTGAATGTCAAGCCCCCCTTGCAGGAACGTAAAGCCCCTCCGCACAAACGTAAAGCCCCCCTATTGACGACTTTCTGGCAACGGTTCTGCGTGGACGCAACGGTTAGCATCCATGTCGTAACCTCACAACGAACATTGACCGATAAGCTACTGCTTTAATTCGGCTTTAATGAACTGAAACACGACATCTAATAAAACACGAACAAAAGGTAAACTGACTTGAAGCAAACATGTTCAGACCAACTTTGTTAGATATGGTGGTTTGTTGTTGGCGCTTTATAACTACAATGGTCTTGTAGCGCCACGACTGAATTTCTACAATTTCAGGTTTCATTTCACTTGTTTTTTTTTGTTGTTGATCTGGGTGAGTTCCCTGCAGCTCTTCCGTACACCGTGCGTCTGGTAAAAAGGCTGCAGTACCAATTTACAAGGTCTTGGTAAGACCCGGCCGAGAACTCTCGACCTACCAGCACCGAAGCGGACGCACTTACCACTAGACCACGAGCTGGTCTTCAGACCAACTGACAGACGAACTGGTCACTGCCACCGAGAAGACGACTACTAATCAGCTCGAACGCAGCGCTCAATTACGAACACGTGCAACGCAAACAACCGCCAGCATTGATCCAAATCACATGACAATCCATAATCTACTAACTGCATTACTCAGTTTTGGGACAACTCAGCAATGATTGCTAAATAGCCTCTAACTACAGTAGACCTCGGTTAAACCTGATCTTCGCCAAAACGGGATAAAACTGGTGTTACGGATTATTTCTAACGTTTTTCTTTATAAAAATCTTCGCTTCGCCGATACCGGATAAAATATGTTCTTTTCGCATCTCGTAATCCGGATTTTTGTCGCTAGGAAAGATTTGGCAGCTTTAAGACACAATACAAGCGTGCTCACGATCAGTGGTGGATTTAAGGTTGGGGGGGGCCCGAGGCAAGACTAAAAAGGGGGGCCCTATGATGCCGTCATCATACTCAGCTAACCGTGATAATGACTTTTGATTTGCGTAAGATATGGCCACCCAAGGATAAGTTCCTGAGACTACGGCATAACTGAAATAGCAGAAAGAGAAAATGCAAAAAGGTGTTCATGATACACAACTTTGAAAACACTGAAAGTTGGGACGACAAGGCTGGCAACACAAGCAATAGCAAGTTGGCATCGCCCCAACTTCTTCATTTTTGCGCCCCATTTCTCTGCATTCACCATCAATTACATACAAAGTTTACACCTTTGAAAGTTTCACACCTTCCCCCTTTGAAAAAATGCTCGGTAGTTATTATCCTGAATTTGTTTCATGTCTTTGTGGAATCCATCAAACTATCAAAAACAACCAAAAAGATTTAAAACATTAAATTTGTTTTAAATTTCATCCTTTTAACTGCAAGAACATTGCATACAAAAGCATCTAATTAGAGACTTGTGTTGGAAAGCTTTGAGGCTGGATGACTCAAGGCTGCCCTCATCTTGCTTTGACACTAGTTGTTTGAAAAATGTGCAAAAGTCGGAAATAATTCATCATGTACCTTATCGAAAACATTCCTGCAGCAGCAAGTAACCTACACAATTGATTAAACATTTGCTAAGAAAAAATGGTTCAAGTTATACTGGCTAGGAGCTGGCAAAAGAGCTTGAACATCACCTATCACCTACGAAGTCTGCCTTAAACCAACCATTTACTAGTCAAACTTCAAATAACCTGTGACTTCAAGCATAGGCTAAATCAAACCACCCAAAATACCTGAAATATCTGTAGAAAAAATGAGTAGCCTATTCATAATATTCAAAAATTGCTATTTCTGCTACGTGATAAGAAGCATGAATGTCGCCTTGCTTATTAACAGTCTTTGCAGCGCAACAGCAATAATACAAAATTACTTTGTAAACTAAGAAGAAAATGTCTTATAAATTAAAGATGTAGTGTGGTCCCTGCTACAACAATTGCATGTTGTCTTATTTTCTGATGGAAATGTTCACTAAGGTACAACATCACAAGAAATGATAAATTTGTCTAACCTTTTCAACTCAGAGACATAAAAAAGTCTACTTTTTGTTCATCTGTGGTATTTTCATAAAATCATCAATATAGCAAATACTTCAATCTCTAAAAATCATCATTTGGTACAAAAAGTTATCATTTGTTACAAGTAGGCGTATTTACTCTAATTTCGTAGGGTCTTTTCAGAACTTTTTGGAAGAAATTTTAACCCACAATTTTTTTAGGTTTCGAAGTGGTTTGAAGCTTTCCGTATTTGTTCATTGGAGGTGGTGGTGGGTCGCTTTGAAAGGACGGTACTTACACATTACAGTTGCTGTTGGGGGCCCCTTTGACAGCATAGTACTTGCACATTGCAATTGCTGTTTGGGTTCCCTTTGAAAGTATGTTACTTGCACATTACAGTTGCTGTTGGAGGCCGCTCTGAAAGCAAGGTACTTGCATATTAAGGTTGCTACTGGAGGCCCCTTTGAAAGCAAGGCACTTACACATTTCAATATCTGTTGGTGGCCCCAATGAAAGCAAGGTACTCGCACATTAAAACTGCTGTTGGGAGCTCCTTTGAAAGCAAGATACTCACACATTTTAGTGGCTATTGGGGCCCCTTTGAAAGCAAATTACCTTCAAATTGCAGTTGCTGTTGGGGGCCCCTTTGGATGCAAAGTACCTGCACATTACAGTTTCTGTAGGGGGCGGCCGGCCCTAGCAGGTGCGGGACCCAATGCAAGACTTAGGCGCAGGGCCCCTGTGAGCAGTGATTTTTATGACGTCATCGTGATCAGTCAACCGTGCTACGACCTTTTTGAGAAAATGGGCTATATCATACAAACGACACATTGCAAACGTTTCGATAACTCCTGTTATCATTGCAAATTTGGCCTATATGAATATCAAAAAACACGGCGAATTATTTGAATTGATCTGCATGTAGGTGATCTGTACGTGTTTCTAGATGATATGTAGACACAAAGTATTCTTTTCATTTGGAGGGGTGTGGGCATAGCTAATGTGTCCCCTAACTACATCCATGCTTATGAACAATATGCTACTGTGGTGGATATTAGTCAGTGTACCACTACGACTCGTAATTAAGTCGTAAATTCTAAAGGAAGCTCTGCAATGGAGATTTGAGCGGCCAGGGCAAGTGGAAAGTTACGTAGTTACCTCAATCAAACCGAACAAGCGAATTGAACCTACAATGCAATATACTTCACTCTTGTAAGAGTGAACGCCACTTTCGTGCAAAGCGCCAGGCCCTAGCCACGGGGCGAGGTATTCTCGGGCAAGGCCCCCCAAGCTTTTTTGTGCCCCTCTCTCATTTGTTGCGTCCAGAAAAATTTGTCTTAAACATATAATAAAAACAAAAATATTGTCTCCTAAAAATGTATTTTCCCCAAACCTTAAAACTTGATTACGTGCCTGCGAAGAATGAGCGACGTGGAGAAAGTTGCTAACATGAACTGATTAAGCTTTCTCACTTTCGGCAACCACAAGCGCAGACGCATTCTTGTATAGAGATAAAGTCAGGGCGCACGATCAACTGTACTCTGTATGGGGTCGTCCATAAACGACGTCACACCCTAACGGGGGGGAGGGGGTCACCAGATTTGTGACAAATTGTGACAAGGGGGCGGGGAGTCAGTAGTTTTGTGATGTCACACGAGTCGTTTTGATATCCATGCTACACGCAGTCATACCAGAAAGGAAAGGTGTGGAGGCAAAAATGTTTCTAAGCCATTTACAATAGTTTTCTGTTGCAACCAATGAGGAAATTTTTGTCGATATTGCTAATGGATTAATTGTTTTTGTAGTATATTTCCGACAGTCAGTCAATCTCTGTTGGATTTACAGCTAATGGCTAGCTATATTGTTGTACTGTCAATGTCCACAGTTTTATTCTCAATTTCTGGCAAATCAATATAGGCTAGCTCTGGAATACCTGAAGTTAAAGCGGGCATCATCTTTCCTTCCATCTCTATCTGGAGGTGCATTATTTATTAAGTTTTCCACTCATCTTGAAAACTTCAGAATCATTTCCTATAATTTACATTTTTATTTTTGAGGTCAAAATTGTTGCAACATCGGCAATTGCCACCACCATCTTCAGTACGAGGGGGCTTTTGCGCTGAACCCAATTACAGTAAACAGTTTGAAAATCGTGACTCATAAAAACATAACGATGCTTCAAAATGGTTCCCATTCAAAGCAGACCCGTTCATAACAGACCACTCATAACAGACCATTCAAAACAGACCACTTTCATAATAGACCATAACAAAATTATTTAATGTGACCCAACAATTTTAGTGATTCGTTTGTTTTCTGTAGTAGGATGTTTTGTTTTATTTTGCAGGCCAGTGAGTGTTTTCGTTGAGTGTCGCTGACTTACAACCGTTCGGTAGTTGCAGCAGTTTGTTGAAAAATACAGCAGCTGTGGACCTCAAAAGTCCACTGCGATTGTTTCATTTTTGTGGTCTACGGTTCGGTGTTTGCTACACACAGATCACAACAAAAAAGTGAAGCCTCCCGTAAGTCACGCGCCGATCTCGAAGGAAACAGTTTTTAAAAAAATTCATTTCATCTTAGCCTATGCAGAAACCATCATTAAACGTTTCTCAAATATTTACAACACACCGTCCTGTGTTGCATTTGCACGCCATACTTGTTTTCTGTATTGTGAAATCGTTCTTTCAGGTAGACTATACTGCAAAATGATTTGTTTTTGCTTCAATATTGCAAAGCGACAACTACGGTAAATCCATGCACAGGAATATAGCAGCAAGCAGTCATTGCCAGCATTTGCACAACGTGATTCATTCGTTTCGGTCTTCAACAAAGTAGAAAACACTTCGCTGCTTAATTTTTGCTTAGCAATGTGTGCAGTATTTTCGACGTTTTACGAATGGAATGTTGGTCTTGCCACAACGTGAACAAATCAAATCTATAAAACAGATGAAATTTTTGTCTAAGCAGACACAACATAGATGGAAATTTGTAATTGTAACTGTAAGGCGGGGGTTGCAAATTGTGACATTATATTTCATGGAGGGGTTACATACTTGTAACGAAATGTGACAAGGGGGGGTAGATTTTTGCCCAAAATAGTGTGGCGTCATTTATGGACGGCCCCTATGACGCAATACACGAAAAAACAGGCTTCACAAGGGAGCAAACCATACATCCGCCCAAAGTTCCCCCAAAGCCCAATTTTATAGTCATTCTTTCTTGCATGGACTTGGATACCAATGCAAACTGTTCTTCATGAATTAGAAATATTTCACAACTATCACGTCACAGAATGTAGAAAAAACGTACCAAACGCACTGTATAATGCGCATGGTTGATTGATCAAATAGAACCACAGCCGCCCAATGTGATGAGCAGGAACGAATGTGCTGGATGACATTCACAATTTTTGCCTTGCCTCGTTTTAAGACGCACTGAAACTTTCATTCAGTGGTGTAGGAGCTGGGGGTGTCTTCAACGTTGATGTACCTGGACTTTGAAGTAGTGTTTCTTTTACCTATTAACACTCGCAAACAGCCAAACGCAATGACAGTTTGGTGGCGCGGCAAATGATAAATGTAATGACTTGAATCCAACGAGCAACCCTTCGTTAGTCTTTGCTCAGCCTCAAACCATTGAACACTTGCCTGAAAGTGACAACTGGATTTTTCATGCTCAGCGATGCGCACACATGTACTGGAACAAAAAATTTTTTTTCGGAGAAAAATGTCAGATAACTCAACAGTAAACAAACGTGTCGAAACCTCTGTACCCGAATTTTCGACGAATCAAAACTTTTGAGGTGTACTTGCCCCCTCAGCTCTACACCGCTGAATGGACAGCGCGACATAAACCTTGAAAAAAGTATACAAAAATGCAAAATATCCAATTTTTCCAGCTGAGTGCACCAGGCATTTCACTTGCACCACCTCTCCATTGGATAATTTATGTTGTAAACAACATCTTGAAACAGTCCTGCCTGTAATATCTTAGGGAAATTCATAATTGAAATCTAACTTATCTGGGCTTTCAGCGATTGGAAAATCTCGCTTAGCTGTTGAAAGTGGTTTGGGTCAAGACGCAGGATCCCACAGTTTTCGATAAAGCTAACATTGGGGCCATCACAAATGAAAAAGTTTGGGGGCACAGTAAAAATAAAGTTTGGCGCACTGGACATTTTTCCCAACGCGAAGGCCCCAGCGTGCAATTTTTTCAGAGCAATGACCAACAAGCTTTTTGGCATGACTAGCGTTTCATGCTACTCATCATTTTTTGGGCAACTGCCCAGACAGGCCAATACGGTTCAGAGTCCAGTACAGACCAAGCAAAAAATGCAAAATATAACACTTTGTGTTGCTATGGTTGAATGGCCAACTGTTCGAGTCTTCGGACTCGAATAGAAGGTCTACGTCTACTGGCTTCACCTTTCATCTTTTGTGTCAATGTTCGTTCTGAGGAGAGCATTGTTTGCTAACAATGAGATTTCATCAGCCGTTTCTATTAAATTTGAGCGCAAGGAGTATTTGGCAAAAATGAACTACTGTCCAAACACATGGCGCGGAGCCCCCAGAGATGCGAGGCCACCAGAAGCGCGGGCCCCCAGAGGCGCGGGGCCCAATGCAACCGCATCGGCTTAAGGCCGGCCATGATTTTACATTACAGCGCTTACATCCGCACATTTGAGAAAGTACGCATATCGGATGAAGCAGAACGTGTTCAATCGGTTTCATATTCTCATATAAGATCATTGTCAGGGTTATATACTACGGCTTCTAAACACAAAAACTGAAAAGAGTTAGACTGCTTAAAACTAACGAGGTTAGATGGCGCCCGCCGCAAGAAGCAGATTTGGCGCCCCAAGTTGGAATTTAAAGTCTTTAGGAAGCAAATGTACTGTATTGAAGGAAGTACTTGTGACATTGTTAGGACTTTTCGGCGCCCCAGCAGTCATTCGGCGTCCCCCCTATTCGGCGTCCCCTTTTTGGCGTCCCCCACAGTGATTGGACGCTCGGGGACTTGTACCCTCCTTGCCCCCTATTTGTTACGCCCCTGGAGCCTCCCCTCCTGGCAAGCTAAACGGAAAAACTGGGCCCCCTTTAGTTGACATTTTGATATTTAGTATTTTTTAGGTTGTTTTTTGCGTTTTTCGGGATGCTTTCGTTTTTATGAACTAGTATAGACCCCCACGACATCCAGAGATTCACTTCATTTCTTAACTATTTTCTGAGTTTTGGCTAGTAGGGCCCCTGCGGTGACCAGTGTGCCCCCTTCAGCTAAGCTTTGCCCCCCCTTCCTTAAGCCTCTAGTTACGCCATTGCCTACGGGCCATTTCACAAAAACGCGACAACTCGCGAGCCACTTCCAATAAAATGATGTAGCCTACAAAACAACGGATTCAGAACAGTTAAAACTAAAAAAGGGAAGACAAGTGAGTGCGTCATTGAAAGTGAGTGGGTCATTGAAACAATAGCAAATTATTACAAATCTCTGTCGGTGGGATGCCTGTGGCCGAGGCTTCATCTCTGACATCGTACAGTGTTTCGCCTCCCATTCAATTTCTGTTTTTAGTTTTTGATTGCTTCATCATAGAAAATGTACTCTCACACATTTTGCAGACTAACTTTCAGAAGCTCTCTGCAGTCTTTAACACCGTTGTTATTGCACATTTTTATTAAAAGATGTTATGCTTGTTCTAACTAAAATTACCTATTACGGGGATGTGCAATTAATTTGGCTCGAGGGCCACTTTGAGATGGCCGCGTTTAGCAGATAGATAGACAGATTTATTTGTTTATTGGTACTGAGTTCATTGCGCCAGGAGTTGTCTTCAAGACAACGAACGCCGGGGCACCGAAAAAACACAGAGGTTATGCAGTCAGGTGCCTTAGTGGAAGGTTAGCGGCGGGCCGTACCTTCTAATTTGATCGTAAAGTAAATCAATAAAGCAAAACGTTACGCAGAAAAGGTAGAATTCATTGTTCTTGTGCAAATGCACTTTATCCAGCGCAACCAATTCGGTGAAGCAGATATAACCTTACGACACGCTTTTCAACAAATTTCAGATTTGAAGATTTTTCCTGAATTCTTCCGCGGGCCACTGAAAATGCTGTGGCGGGCCACATGCGACCCGCGGGCCTGTAGTTGGACCACACTGTGCTAAGCAGTCGCCCTCGATATATTTTCTGCGATGCCAACCTGCAGTTGTTCCGTGCATTTGGAATCGTTGCTCTTTGACACTGCGGTTTATTTGTTACAGTTCACTTATTACTTAGTCTTTTTTGAGATTGCAAGAAGTACTGTTGTTTACTTTGATGAACTTCGACAGTTTTAATTCCGACGATTTCATACGCTCAAGCTCGATGTTAATTCTTTGGACTTGCTGAGATAAATAGCAACACTGTCGTTTCCTTCGTTGGAACAAAATATTTTGCTATCTCGCTCTTCTGAATCTGGATGTTTTCTCCCCAAGACAGCATTCAGTGTTACTGTTTCTTTTGTTTCGAGTTTGTTTTTAGTTGTTTCTGTGACAGCAAACAACTTTGCTGTTTGACTGCCTCTTTTCGATGGTTTTGTTTCAAAAAATAGTGCTTCTGTTTTGTTCGTTGGAGTAAGCTTTTGTGATTCTACGATATGCTACGTTCGATGTCATTGTTTTCTGTGCATTTCTAACAAGCAGTGCTGTCGCTTTTTAGCAGAGGAAACCTTTCATTCGAGTTCGGTGTTTCTGAAATACTGGTAAGAAACCGTTCTGCTTTGAGCACTGAAATGTTTCCGTTTAGGGGAATTTTGAACTCTTGTTTTCTCATTCTTGGACATGTGAATAGTGAACATGGGCGTCGGAAAGATTTTTTTCAGGGGGGGTGCACTACGGGATTTTTCCAGGGGGAACCAAAAGTGGTGAAATTCGATTTTCCCACTCAAAACTAAGAAAAGAACCTTTTTTTGCTGAAACTTTCAAAATCCAGGGGCCCACCTTCCGACGCCCATGATAGTGAATTGATGGATAGGTCCTTCCTTG
>Ga0210059_1001791_pt1 | contig 32873 bp, 15 predicted proteins | sample Ectturendosymbi2_FD_188042 | JGI IMG/M metagenome (GOLD analysis project Ga0210059, IMG submission 188042) | Ecteinascidia turbinata endosymbiont from Florida, USA - Sample 2 (SPAdes) (version 2) | ecosystem: Host-associated > Tunicates > Ascidians > Unclassified | place: Key West, Florida... | reverse complement strand
TACTGTCTACTTCTATTTGTTTACATCAAGAATGGAAATGGAAATCAGGGATATGGGTTTTGTAGCAATACTTCGCGTAATTCACCATTTTTTCCAACTCAATCAATTCCGCTTTCTGTTACATTTGTAAAAGTGTGCTGCAGCAATCCTGTATGCAACAACTCCTCCCCAGGCAGTGGTTTGTGATTACTGTAGGTTTGTCAATAGGTTTACTACTGTTATTTCAGGAAGTTGAAAGTCATGAAAGCAAGTCACCTGACTCATCGTATTTACTTCAATTCAAGCACAAAGCCGCTTGTTTGGCTATCAAAGTGCTTTCTTACAGTCAGAATATTTATATATAGTTTACATTTGTTTGTACAGTGACGCGGCTTTCTGCAAAGTTTTATTCAACGGGCTTGCTGATCTAAGCCTTTACTGTTTCTGATGACTAACTCATCGGATCATGAGATCCGGAAGGTACCAATTGGTTGAACTCTTGGCGAGACCAATCCATATCTATAGATATTGCGAGCCAAGCAACGCTCAACTGTAAAGGTTAAGACAAAGTAGACATCACAAGGAATACCTAATGAATTCAGGATGAAGCCCTCCTCAGTCAACTTAAGAAAAAGTTCATGCCTCTACTTTGACTTCATACAAATTAGGTTTTTCAAAACATATATAGCAGAAGGTTGAACGCTTCTATATTGGCAACGCAAAGTTGCATTGTACAATACAGCCGAAAATAGAAAGATCGAGTAAGCTACCATGAATATCACACTCACCGCAAACGTCTTTCATAACCGGCGCAAACTTCTTTCACTAAAACCTATTCTTTATTGTCAACGGAGAGTTTGTCGAACGTAGTTTGAATTATTGCAATATTTTAAGCCCCGGTATTTCATTAGTTGAATAGTTGTTCAAAAATTGAGAATGTAGCGATTTGGTACAAATTTTTTGCAGGCGTTTGTTGATGATGCACCAAAGAATCTTTCAGTGTGTTTTTTCACCATGACAGTTACTGGTGAGTGACAAGCATCTCCATTATTCAGATGGTTTTAAGTCCAGTGGGTTCTACGTCACTTATGGAATTTTTGTTATAATGGCCACGATACGAAACTATATCCTCTTTTCAGATACTCGCAAGCATAACTGTAGAAAAATTACTTCATGCAGACTGGATTGGATTTATCAAACTGTCCCTTTCTTTCGAAAACTTCCCTGAATTGGAATCGAATCTCTCGCGTTTGGTGAATGTTGATTTGCAATCGAAGTTGCTTTGCAAGATTCGAAAATGCCGCAACATTTGATCTTTTTATGCAATGTATTTTTAGATACACGTTACCACAATCGTCAATCGCATTAGGCAATTTTAATGATGAAAAAAGCTTTGTAACAAGCAATGTTTGCCTAGCCAAACAAGCGTCCCTTCCAACAGACAGAAAAATCTGAACTAATAAAATACAAATAGAAAACCTAAAATTTATAAGAAGAGATAAAACAAGAATTAGGTTTGGCTCCAAAACATTTGCTTAAATGAGAAAGCATTACTTTTTGTAATGCGGTAAAGCACATTACAAAAAGTAAGAACTTATAGCTTTGTCGAATAACTTTCAACATCAGGCAATCACGGCTTTTCTCGAAGCAACAAGCATAAGAGTTGGTGCGCATATGTCTAATGTGTTTAGCCTTAAACGTTCATCAAAGTGTGAGCGAATCCAGAGTAATTTTCCAGCCAAAAGCACAATCATACTTTTTGTGACCAATGAATATTGCAAGTGTTTTCTTTCCTCTTTGATTTTCCTTCATTTTTAGGTTTACTTTAAAGCGCAAAAACACAAACTTTTGAGAAAGTTGTTAAAACCTTTCGACAACCTTATCTCCGAGCTTACATTAAGCTCACCAAACGGTTGGTATCACTCACGTCAATCCGATCCTCGATGTTCTTGTGGCTACAATACAGACAAAATGTTTCCGCGTTCGTGTGTTTGGGATCAGAAGTGACTTTATGAGCTTAGTGCATAAGACAGCAGCCGGGTCATTTGACGTGCAGCAGGAAGGGTGAAGGAGTCACGCGGTGGCCGCCTTACTAGGCCAAACATTGAAAGATGTCGGTGATTTTGCTCAGGAGTTGCAGTGCGTTGTGGAGAAAATCAAAAGTGCTCCTTCTTTATCAGTGAAAAATGCATGTCTCAATTATGCAGAATCGCAAGAAAAATGTCGAAATAGAATGAGGGCATTTACGAAAAGGTGGCAGTTTTAAAAACCAGTGGTGTAGGAGCTGGGGTGCAGGGGGTGCAAACGCACCCTCAAAAGTTTTGATTTGTTGAATATTAGGGCAAAATCTCAAAACATTCGAGCACAGACGTTTTGACATTTTTTAACAATATTAACAGTTTTTTATGGTGTTTTTATTGTGCTTTAGAATTGAAAATCGGGTTCCCAGAAGCAGCTAAAATTATCATCGGGTCCCTAGAATCAGAGAAATCGGGTCCCTACAGGTCCATACCGGGTACCTAACATTTTCCTTAAAAAAACCGTGATACTAATGAAATTTTACTTTTCCTAAGTGTAGGCTATAAATAAATATTTGTTACGTTACAGAACACAATAAATATGCGGCGTATAAAATTTACTCACCGCGGTGTTTCTAGTGACTTCGTGTTTTAGTTAGTGAGAATTGATCAGTAACCAAGAGCTACTGAAAACTGTGGGAGAAAGTTTGCCGCATAAAAGTTATTTTTTTGGGGCGGCAAATAGCTCAGTGATAAAGTGTCTGCTTCCCAACTGGAAGGTTGGATGTACGATCCACAGCCACTGAGTGAATTGCCATAGCGCTCCTTGGGCAAGAGTGTTCACATCAACTGTCCCGGCAAGGAGCACAATTCAGGCTTCGGCCTGCCGCCAATTGCCGTCACCAAAAATAAAAAAAAGTTATTTCGGCAAATTTGTAGACATTCAGGCAAAATATCCTTTGCACCCCAAAAAATTGCTTGCTTCTACACTTACTATATGTTAAAAACCGAAAGTGTACATTTGTCATCTCAAGTACTCAATGAAGTTATGGAGTTTATAAACGCATATTAACATATGACACACCTTAGATGTGAAAATTAGAGATTTTTCTAGGATTGCCGTAAACTGCAATCAAAGGAAATGAATATTTGCAAAAGAAGGTTAATAGGTGGTAACAAAACATTGACAAAATTCTTGAGAAAATGACTAGGAAAGCTAAGAATTATTAGAATCTTTCGCAAAACTATTGTTATTCTTATCGATACATGACAGTGAGTTTTTTTTGCATTTTACACATAGCATATGCAGCATGTTGCACTTGTAAGAACACTTTTGTTCGATGCACTACCTTACGCTCATTTCCAAGATAAACACATACGGAAGCTAATATAAAGGCGGAAATTCAAACTTTATTATAGCAAACGACTGTAGTTTCAACCAAAAATTCTCTCAATTTTCAGAAAGCCGCATATTTGAATTACATTATTGAAGTGAAGTTGTTGTTTTCCTTCATGCGCCTGATACGCAGCATCGGAAATAAACTTATGTTTTTCTAATTTTGTTGATAATGAATAATTCGTTTCAACCTCAAAGTGACACCTTATTCAATTTTAAAAGTATGGGCTTTCTGAACTCTCAAGCATATGCAACTACCTGGCCATACTATTGAAAGCCCTGCTTGTTCCAGCTTTGATTCTGCCACTGACGTCATCTCAGCAACATGAATTTCCACAAATAAAAATAAAAAGCTTTTGGTGTAAGTTAAGACATTTCATCAAAACAGATGTTGTGCAAACAATGTGTTGCTTTTTATTATCTTATTTTTCATTCAGTTCATTTAATAGAGGCTGGCTGCTGATGAAATGGTAAAACATGGATGCGGAAAGCGAAAAACAGCCACTTTGTTCACATGTTGCAGTCAGTGAGTGCCATGAGGTAAAAAAATGTATGCTTGTGTTTATTGAATCAACGTGGATTATTGTACATTGTGAAAAGCAAAAGCCTAAAAGTTAATACCTGGCTGAAAAAACAGCACAGATCAAATGAGCGTGCAGTGCATTTGATTTGATTGCATTAGAATGTGTCCATATTTTGCAGAAACCACAAAAGACCTTATCAGTGGCTTTAGCCTCACTGTTCATTGTGGGAACGATATGCGGAAGCGGAGTCCTTGTTTTACCTAAATCAATTGTTGAAGCAGGCTGGACAGGTAAGAGTATAAACGAAAAGCACAAATGTCAAAGTAAGATTTAATGATATTTAAACTTAAGTTTTGCATTTCCACTGAAAGCATTGGGAAATATTTTGGTAGGGAGTTCTACCATGCAAAGGCTCATGACCTCAAAAATGTCAGTTCATGGTTTGTATAAGAACCATACGTCTTACTGCACATCTACTTTACCTGATTCTCCAGCTTTTCAATGTAATAGTGAACAAGTGAGACGTGCACCGCAGAAAATCCGCATTAAAAGTTGAAACAGGCTAAACTGCATTTAAGATTTGAACAAGCAAAAAAACATTTTACCGCACGAAACAAGGGGTTTAAAAGCAAGATTTTTACTGAGTAATACGACACAATATCCTTTCACCAGGGAGGCAGGGAACAAAAACAGCGTGTACAGAGCAGAAGAAATTCTAGAAAATTCCTAAAGGCGTTTGGAAAATTGCATGCCACTGCGCATTCAGTGCTTTAAATCAATTCAAAAAATTAACAAATTAACCAGAATTTCCCAAAAATTGGAGTTAATTTCCTAGCTGATTTTTCAAGAATCATTTTTTAATGATTAGATCACAACTGTAATTTCATTTCAAGAAAATTATAATTTTTTATAATTTAACTGAATGAAAAAGGTTTGACCGAATTGGCGATCACACAGCTCTATGTAGGCATGCTCATCAAAATATTGGTGATCTATACACTCAGCATATAGGACGCGTTAAAGCGTTTGAATTCGTAAAGCTCAAGTAGGGTATTGTTAACTCAGTTTCATATGTTACGCAATATAATTGATACTTAAATGCAATGCCATTATACTGAAATGATGGTGAACTGTGATACCATTTTCTTATCTGCAAAATTTTTTTCAATCATTGTTTGCAGATGACTCGCTTACATGTATTTTTCCATCACCTGCTTGCGAGTTTAATTTTTCCCAGCTAACAGACACGATTACTTACATTCTCGATTGCTAATCACCTTTGAAAAAATCATCCCCCTGTTTGTAACATAAGCACAGTGCATATGGTGTCAGAAAAATTGATTCAAATCAGCTCTTCGCAGCCTGGATCTAAAGTTATGAAGAAGCGAAATCTAACAAAGTCTGACCGAACCAGTGAATGCATTGATTTTTGTCATCATAAATACCGCATATTTTTCAGCTTCAGGTTGGGATATTTTTTCCTTATCACAATATCGGGCGTTATCGTGCTTCTTCAGAAACTGCTAAGGAAGTAAAACCTAATAACTTGTGTGAAACTTCTGCTGATGATCAATGTGCACGTTTACGCAATAACGTTGTCCTTGAGTGGCATGGAACATACGAAGTACTTCTGTTTCTGATGCAATTTCACATCGACACATTGTGCAGCATGCATGCATGCTACGTGATTTACACAAATCAGTACTACTAAGAATGAGAATAAACTTAAGAAAAAAAAAATTGTGTTCTGTATTTAACCGCGGTAAAAGCATTGAAATCTTTTAGCAAACAACCTGGAAATCTGTTTTCGCAACACATCGTTGATTGCTTTCGTTCTGAAATGTGAAAAGTCGCAGAATGTAAACAGTGGTTTGTCTCTAACCACCGGTAGGACAACATCGTATGCAGCTGCACAATTTTCATTCCCCCAATTAGCAAAGTATTCGTAATTTTATTTAAATTTGATCTTAATTTTAGTCAATTATGATCTAATAACGCTTTTGTTCTCCAAAATTCATACTAAATGCTTTTTGCATATGATCTATGCTGCCATCGTCCACTTTCTACAATTAACCTCGCAAATAAGTCTAGTCGAGGCAAACAAGCTTGTTTTTTTACAACTTCCATCAGTTAGGTAAAACGTAGATCAGGGGTCAACAACCTTTTTGAAACTGCGAGCTACTTCTTGTGTACCAATTAATGCGAAGGGCTACTAGTTTGATACACACTTCTGAAATAAAAATTTGGCTCAATTTACCTTCAACTATTTTAGTATATTCGTTAATGTGAAGACATGCTAATGTTATTTTTAGAACAGGTCCGTGGGCGACCTACTTGGTCCTTGTGGGCGACTTGGTGCCCGCGGGCACCACGTTGGTGACCCCTGACGTAAATATTCTAAGTGAGATTCAACGCTTTGAATAAGAAGACAGCAACTTGAAAAAACAAATTGAAAGACAACACAGAGCTCTTTTGGGTTGCGGGATGGCGTTGAGTGATTTGAGCCGATGTACGAAAACATTGCAACAATCCATATCCATGTATTTCGAAAATTATCCAAGAAACTTACCAGTAGGGCCATTCTTATGACCTAAAAAATTTGATAACATGACTTTATTTTTCAGAAAATATGATTTTATATAACCAAACAAAAATATTTCTTTTTGCAATACCTTTCTGGTGCTTCCTTTTTGCTACATGTTGTTCAACAAAAAAGTGCTTCTCGAGAATCTGCCGTAACCACAAAAAGAACTAACGCAAAATTTCCCAAATTATAATGAATCTAGTAGTGAATCTTGTCAAGGACACTTCTTTCAGCGAAGTTCATTCAAGGGCAAACTGTTACTTGTGCCTTAACAATATTCACTGCCTCTCCGTTTTCCCTCTTCGATTGTAAAGTAACACTCAGCATCATCCGTCGTCCTAAACGTGATCTGTATGAGCATTTCTTTTGGCAGTTAACCGGGTAAATGGCGTAGGTAGGGTTGTTGACTAAACTACTACCGTAGGCCCTTGCAGGCAGAATGCAGGAAAATCACAGAAATGGACAGAACGACAGTGACATTGTAGGAATTGTGAACGTTTCACCATCACGCGAGCTGCATTGAACAGACGCATTATTTCGACTATAACTGGCTGAAGCAAGGGCCGGCAAATCAACCTGGAGGTCAACCCAGCCAGTCTCAGTAGTCCAGAAGGTAGTGAGAATTTTTTTATTAAGAGTTTCAGGTGAGCTAGAAAATGTTTGTTGCAAACTGAAATGAATGTAACACGCAAGAAGTTATTAATTGTGTTTCGATGTTCATACAGGCAAAACTACCGTAGAAAAGCAAATACCATCAAATTGTACGGAAAGATGTTCCGTTTTTTTTAAGGAAAATGTTAGGTACCCGATATGGATCTGTAGGGACCCGATTTCTCTGATTCTAGGGACCCGATTTTCTCTGATTTTAGGGACCCGATGATAATTTTCTGTGAGTCTAGGGACCCGATTTGAAATTCTAAGGACCCGAGTCGGGTCCCTAAAACGGATTAAAAAAAACTGACTCAATAGTAACCAAGGGTGTCAAAACCTCCGTTCCCGAATTTTCAGAAATTTTGACCAAAATTTCGACAAATCAAAACTTTTGGGGGTGCACACGCCCCCTCGGCTCTTCACTACTGAGGAATAGCGCGACATAAACCTTGAAAAATTTTACAAAAAAGTAAAATATCCAATTTTTTCAGCTGAGTGCACCAGTCATTCCAGTTGCATCACCTCTCCATTGGATAATTATTTACGTTGTAAACAACAATTTGCAAAATTGCCTTTTCTGCGATGACATCTACCCGCCCTAGCGCATGTGCATGTGTGTAGCGTGAATGTGCTCTCATGTGTATGTACTGCACAAGTCACCAAGCACGTTTCCACTTGAGTTGAGGCTTGTTATGGGAGATTCGAACGCAAAGGAAAGAACGCCAACTCCGCTAGTGCAACGGGCAAGCAACAATAGAGATTCCCGCTCGACGAGGTTCACTCTGTTGTTGCTTGTGCGTAGCTGCCTTTTTGAAGCACTTCCCGATTGCGCACTTTTAAAGCATGAGACGCGATGCGCCGTCACACTACGCAATCCGTGCGTAAGTCTTTTTGTTACTTATACACGAAGAAATACGGTATTTACGTAAGAGCCGCATGATACCGGGTAAAAAAACGCAAGCGGCTTGCAAGCCGCGGTTTGGCCAGGCCTGCTTTAGTTAGACTGACCATTGTACACCAGAAATATTTACCCACTCGGAAACTTAACTGAGCAGTGGAAACCTGCTCAGTTCAGTGAAACTCAAGTTGGTTGAAAGCCAAGCATTTTTAGACCAGTCCATTGTTACTGCACAACTACCTTAAACCAGGTAAAGATCACTGCACAATTTGTTTCCTAACACAGGACACATGGTGTTGTACACATTGTGTGAAAACGACTGCTATCAGTAACACGACACAAATGGGAAAATTAAATCTACTCTTGGTTTCCTTCAAAAAACAATCATCAAAAATAGTTATCAGCTCCCACAACCACGGTAAGAAGAAAATACCAGTGACTCATATAATATTCGGAAATCATGATATGGAACATTTCTCCATACATATTGTTTTGCAGGTATTCCACTTTTAATTATATGTGGCCTCCTTTCATCATACACTGGAAGTGTCCTGGGTATATGCTGGACGGTGCTTCGCAAGCGTTATCCAGAATACACAAGAACAGCGGTTCAAGATCCCTATCCTGAAATCGGCTTCCGGGCTGCAGGGAAGTGGGGAAGATATGTGACCCGTTTCTGTGTCATCACAACGCTTTTTGGCGCAAGTAAAAATAACTTATGACGTTATAGCGTACACGAAACATTATTCATATGACGTAGGTGTAGGAGCTGGCAATTGTTTGGGGGTGCAAAAGATATTTTGCCCAAATTTCCTAAATTTTCCAGAAAAAACTTTCATGCGAAAACCTTTCTCCCTACAAATTTTCTGTTGCTGTTAATACACTTTATTTTCCTCCATCAAGTTGCCAAAGACTTGAAAATAGCAAATTTGGCACTTGAAATTTGGTTCTTAATAATCTAACTGAACAGAAAGTACGCTAGGCTGTGCAAGAACATTGTCAAAAGCCAGATGGCTCAGTACTCTTGAGCATTTGCCTGACAGTTCTGAAGTTTGGCGTCCCATTCTCATGTCAGCTGTTACCGTCAGCAAGGAAACTCACACCTAGCTGAGGTAGACCTAAAACTGCTTCCTTCTCTGGAAGCATATATGTGATAGGCTTATATGTGGCATGTATTATATTATTTATATTTTATGACTATGCCATGAGTGTCACAACATTATCTGTTCAACTGCACATATAGGCAATATGCAACAAGCTGTACTGTGGTTACAATTTCTGCCTGGCATGGACTCTACTAATATGAAGTAGGCGCTTGCAGCACACTTGTTTTTCTCAGTGTACAATTAATAAAGCTCATAAATGAAATACGTTTTTTCACCTAAACTTTCAAGAGAGTCAGTTACTGGTTAGCTCTCACAAACTAAAATACCAGGTTACTAGAAACAGTTGGATTTTATATTTATTGAACGTGCTTCCTAAACTCAAAACTTCTTTGCCAATTTTTGTTATATTTTGCCCAAAATTTTGATAAATCAAAAGTTTGGGGATGCAAGGGCACTCTCAGCTTTTACACCACTGCTCACAAGTGCTTCTGCCAACTAATATCATTTTATGCCAGCAGCAGTGATTCAAAATTTCAGGGAAAAACAACCAAAAGCTTTTTGTAAAATCTTTTTCGAAGTTTTTAAATTGCACTTTCAATTTCTTTAATGATAGCTCCTATAGTGTACTTTCCGGAAACCAGTTGGAACTCTTCATTTTGCTGCAATTCAGTTATCATAGGCCATATTATCATGTTTCTTGCATAACTGTTAGAAAGAGTTGACTTAAACTTCCAAAACTCTTTAGAGTAATTTCACAAAACTGCCCATAAATGTAAGCCAATAGAAATTACAAAATACCATGTAAATAATGCACGATCGTGCATTTCAGCAAAGCATCTGAAAGTGCATTTATACTGGGTTTCAACTTGAAAATTGCAACATCAATGTATGGTTCCCGTTACATCGTTGCTTCTTTCAATTTCAGGCACAGTTTCATTGCTACTAATATCGCAAAATATGTCAAATTTATTGGATAACCTTGGGCATGTGAAATTGAACGCTTGTTATTGGATTCTTATCTGTGCCGCTGTCTTGACACCTGGGACCTGGTTGGGCACACCAAAGGACTTTTGGATGTCAGGCATAATTGCTGCTACAACATCAATGGTCGCGGCTTCCTTGATATGTGTTACCTTGTCTAAGGTGCAAATATATATCGTGATGATTTATAACTGCTTATTTTAGCTACATTTTTTGAATATCATAAATCTGAATAGATGTCAGAAGTGTATACAACTGTTGACGCCTGTTTAAATATTACAGTTGGATGTTTGTTACTAGGAGCCTGCACAACATGTGTCACACAGAAACCCAACATTTGGAAACTTCTTCGATGCTTTTGCAACCATTCTTTTTTCGTTTGGAGGTGCAAGCGCCTTCCCGACTTTTCAAGTTGATATGAGAAACCCTGAAAAATTTCCAAAAGCAGTTGTGATAGGAATCACCAGTAAGTCTGTTTTTTACATTTCAAAGCATTTATTACAAACTCATATTGTACTGCATTTACGTAAGGTGGCTATACACAATAGAAATGAAACAAGCCACATTGTTGAAGGAAGCGTTAGCTGTGACTTTAGCTCAGGCTTGCAGTAAATATCTGTTATTTAGTGATTGGTTGCTCCATGCAACTGCAGGTGAACAAAGCAAGGAAGGCACTGTGCAGTGAATCATGCAAGACGCTTTATTAAAGGTTTGCTGATTAGCAAGTTTTATTTATGTATGAAAAAATTTTTGACACGTAATAACTTCCCGTGCAGTTTTGCTGAGGCGCTTTTTTCTGAATGCATGTCTAGAAACCACGTGTGTTGAACAGTTTTGACGCCCACTTTTCATCTTTGGATGGTCGCACGGGCGATACCTCAAGAAATTCTCCTAATGCCTCACGATTTTCAGCAAACTCTGATAGGTCTGCACGTTTTACATCAAGGCAAGTCCAAGCCAGGCCGGAGGTTCCATCACGGCACATGGTCGGCTACTCGGTTGCTTTTCTTTGTGTGTAGCAAAAGGACTTGTCTTGCTAATCGTGTTTGGGAAATTCTAGGTAGGTGGACGAACCATCATAGCTGGGATTTTTCTATTTAGAGGAAAAGAGGCTTGAATTTTAGGGCATTACGAATTTCACACTGGTGAAAGGGTGCGCTTCACGCCGCCTTGAACTCTGTAACAATATCTTCACTACCGCTTGTGCTTGAGACGGCACGTGTTCGATAATGACCCAAGATTAATGACCAGACATGAGCATCGGAACAAACTTCGATTAAAAAAGTAAAAGCTCAATGTTTCTTGAAAGCAAATTTTGTGAGCAAAGAACGATGAACTTCATCAAATACTGCGTTTGCTTTATCACCCCGTCTATTAAACGCCTTGATCTGCTTTCCGTCATTGGTGAATGCCATGGCAAAGTACTTGAACGCCTCAACCTGCTGCAGTGTATTGCCGCTTCCACTGTGCAGTAGCTTCGTACACTGACTTGGTTTTTCCGAGAGACGTATTCTTAATTTGTCATCCTGCTTGATTGCACGCACCTACAAGCCGGTCAAATGTATTTAAAAACATCTGTTCAAAAGATGCAAGCAGCACCAAAAGGCCCGTAAAAACAGGGGCGTAACGAAAGGGGACAAGAGGGGCACAATCCCCGGGCGCCGGATCACTATGGGGGCGCCGAATAATTACGATGGTACGCCAAAAGTCCCAACAGTGTCACAAGTACTTTCTTCAGTACAGTACATTTTCTTCCGAAAGATCCTTAGTTTGAACGCGGGGGCACCAACTTGTTTCTTGCCCCTGGCGCTATCTGTATTCGGTACGCCCCTGTAAAAAACAAAAGGTTGATCGTGTACGTTCCAGCACTGCCACTGTTTTTCATTCGGCTGTTGCTCCCTATCTATCTCAGTAGATTTCAACCTTGGGGATGGTGGAGGCGTTGGGTCATAGTGGGTTGCTATCAGTGACGGATTTAAGCATAGGCCATGGCCTAGGGCCCCGCGCTTTTGGGGCCACGCGCAATTCTTTCCTGTGACTAGTCATTACTAACTTAAATTTTGCGAAAATGTGCAGAGGCATAACTTCACAATGTATTTTGAAACAAACGAAAATAGAAACGTGTAAAACTAGACCCCTGGTCACTGCAGCACAGTGGTCTCTAGTAGAGTAGTAAACGATTTTTCAGTTACACTGTTTCTGATATATGTGGGCCTTAGTAGGCAAAACGGATCTACGTTTGGTTATTTCCAACTAGACAGAACAAGCGACCATATATGTCACACGTGCGTCTGGCTCTCAAAACTAAGGTGGTCTAACCATAGGCGCAATTTTGTTGTAAAATGTGGCGGACAGCTTATTGCGAAACCAATATAGTCATCGGGTCGTTGCAGAGGTGAAGGTTTGTAAATACAGATTCCCAATCTTGTTTCTAGAGGTGTTTTGAAAGCAACACTAATCACGCCTTTCTTTATCCTAGCAGATGATTTACAAATTAATATATTTAAATTTGTTGTTGGATACGATACTGTAGTTCAGCCTGCTTGCATTAATATCGTATTTGGATACAAACAAGCACAGCAATATAGAGAATACATCAATTGGGTTTAATTAGAGTTGTCAGTTGGAGTGCACAAAATGCTGAATCGCAATTGGTCGCACGTGCATATCACTCTTGTAGGAGAGCACATAAATTTTCATGCATTTTATAAGTGTGGGTTACAGCGCGATTTAATGTCTTGTTCAAGTTGCTTCACGTTACAAAGACGGTAAATATTTTTCTTGCACATTTCCGTTTTTTGAAAAAGCTACAAATCTTTTTAATGCTGCCGGGCATCATGCATGCAGCCCCACCCCTACCAAAATCTCTATTTATATCCTCTTACCAGGGGCAAAAAAAGTTTCGGCTAAAATTAGCACAACCTGCTTCACAAAATTATTTCAATCTATTTTTAGCGTTGGTGGGTGGAGGATGCATCCTGTCAATCTCCCCTTGTCGGCCCCTGCATACATACCCAGGTACATATCTAACCTACAATGTAATTTATGCATACCTAATCGTCTGGTGACTGTTGTCTTGTGACTTCTGTCAATGATGCCACTTAGCTCAGTCTTTTCACAATCAGAATTTTCAGGTTTAACATCAGATTTGAATAGATGAAATTAATGTCAAAAGTTTCATTCTAAGAGTTCTGCTTGCATAGCGACACGAAAATATATTTGAGATTAAACAGAAATCAAAATGCACAACGGTGAATTGGAAAAAAAGTACTAAGTTTCACCTGCATTAACACGAAAAGCATGTCCAGCAACACTAGGTGTCACGTACATGTAAAGCAAATGTTTCGCACTTGGATGAAAACATTGCTGCATTATGGGTTTGGTTAAACTCTAGTAAATCAGATGATGACTTACGAACTAATGAATTCAGCACAAGCACAAAGTTGCAAAGTGTAAGAGTCACGGAAAAAATATCTTTTGGATTTGTTGGTCACCACTGTCGCGACCATGGAGGATCCAAGGGGGAGCGATCGCCCCCCAGAAAACCTACGAAAGGAACTTTATTCACCATGATTTTGTGCAATGCGGAAAACAGAGGTTTGCCTGAAAGTGTAACTTTCTAAAATATATACATTAGCATCATTAAATTTTACGCTGTCTGTTTCTGAATACGTGACCAGGTTACATTTCTGTTACAAATGTAACAGAAAACCAGTTGCATTTCTCGACGAAACAAATCGTGGCTGTACTGTGGTTTCTCACATGTGCAGCCGTACAGTAAAACTCTCACTGTCTCAAGAAAATAACCTTTCTAACAGTACACCACACAGGGTAAGAGTCGAACAGAAGCGGTTAACCATCTTTCGCGGTCTCCAGAAACTTAAAAAATGCTGAAAATCATTTCATCGAAGCTAAAACGTATAAACTAACAGAATCAGTGATACCACGCTAAACTCTGTTTCAATATCAACTTGATTACGCGTGACCTACCATCTAACATGAAAAACTCTTCACACAAAACGTGACAAGCGTCATTTTACTTTTGAAATCTCTCCAAACACAAAAACCAAAAGAGAAAAAGTGGGGGAATATGGCATATTATATCTCCACCGTCTGAAAAAGTGGACACATCCCCCGTGCCCCCCACCAAATAACGCCCATGGGACTAGCGCACCGCTCTTCCTAAATCCGTACCTGGCTGCTTTAATGGCTCACGCTACAAAAAGGTTGAAAACCACTGCTCAATCTAATTCGTAAAGGCTATGACAGGGAGTTGTGACAACGCACACCATTGTATGAGTCCAATATTCGAGGTGAACGGTTTGACTTAATGCTACAAACACGGACACAAACTTTTAAGAAGGAATAGTGATTTGATTGACGGCCAGTAATAAGTAACCGTCTACCTGTCCTCCCACAGAACTCCCAAAGCTTTTTCTCGGAGGACCCAGTCGCTAGTATTTTCAAGGTAGAGAAAGCAAACATGAGCATCTGGGGCACACTTCCAAATTTCACGAAATTTCTTGAAGAGTGAAAATTTGGACTGTGGTGCTACGGCCAGAACGAAAGTCGCACTAGCTATCCTTCTACATGAGGTTTATTATATCGTACGATCTTTCTTTCAATGCATTTGGCATGCACTTTCTAGGAAAGCTGAAGAGGAAAATTACCCTGTAAGTAGTGCTTTCCTCCTGTCTCCTTCCTTGTGTAGGGGCTGACCTCCCAGTTCGACAAACTTTCGGTGCCCTCCTATATCGCCCTACATCGTACCTTGACCTGGCACCTACTTACCTAGTAGCTACTGGAGCCCGGTAGCATGAAAGTTGTTTTCGCTAAATTTTCTGCAATCAAGCCCAAAATTGATGTTCGCTTTCTCCAACTTCAGCGAAGGTACAGTAGCTACAACCAGTGTTACCTCTAAGATCTTGACAAATACGAAATTGCCCAAATGGTATTTTTAATAAAAATTTGCCCAAGCGTTTAGCTGTTCAGTTCAGTTTCGTTCGTACTTGATTTCTGAACTGCTTTCGGAGTGTCGTGAGTGGTCTGCGGCGCCCATTTCGCCTTGCTTGTGCCATAGGCACCGGTGTCAAGTGAAATTTCTAATATCTGCGAAATTTCTGACCTATTGATTGTTTGTCACTTATTTTGCTTCTCAGAGTAAAGGGATAAAGTTTGGCGATTACTTTTTTGATGTGTGTTGTGCAAATTAAAGCTTTTTGGTAAGATGTCAGATACCCACAACAAGCTTAAGTACGGGAATGAATATAACCACTGAAAACCATTGGACTTAGTCTTGGACGGTTAGACCTCAATTCTTTTTCTTATTCTGAACCTAACCCAAACCCTAATTCGGCACACTTACCTAAACAACAAACCCTAAGCCCTAATCATCACTTTTCTTAACGTATTGGATATGTACAACATTACCCTGTGCATGCGCTCATGGCGTGAAGTCAGAAATTTCACAAGTCAAAAATTTCACCTGACACCGGGCGACACTTCACTTCGTCAAGTCACTAGATCAGCTATGTCCAACCCGCGGCCCAGTCAAAGGTTTCGTGCGGCCCAGTTGAGGTTTTCGCTGCAGTGAAAGTATCCCAAATACTGACAACCTGTCCTTTTTGATAATCGTAAATTTGGCATTTTTGATGCAGGTGGTCTTCAGTGCCACTGTACACGTCTGCACCACTGCATTTTGGATCTGAAGGCTTTCATTACATTAGTATAAGCTAAATTTAGTTTGCTAAGATCAAAGTAAGCCATTCAATGTGCGGCCCTGGTTTAAGACAGTGACATAATTTTTGGCCCAGTAGGCCATTTGGGTTGGACATGGCTGCACTAGATGTACGCGTGCTGACAGTTCACACATTTTCGTAATAATTGCACAAATATAAGCAGGGTTGTATCGCGTAATGGTGACTATCAAGCAGGGTTGCCAAATATTTATGTTTCTTATGGCCAAAATCCTGATAAGTAATGGACAAAATGAATGGTTTTTGAAAAAGTTATGGCCAAAATAACAAAACGTTTCAACTATGGTAATTTCTATATTCATAGGGGTCTCAACATGTTAGGAGGCATATTTTTGCCGAAAAAAAATGGTTTTGCCAAAGAATCAAATTTTAACCCGAAAACAGCAATTTCTGCCATGACCTTAAAATTATGTGTTACAACTTGTCTTTATTTAACTTAATGAAACTTAGAACCATATATCAAACACTATTGTAGATACATGCTTCAATTCTGACCCATTTCTTGGTTAAACAGTTTGAAATTAATTTTTCAATTCAAAGGCAATACTAGAATTCTCTTGATCTTGTGCTCCAAATATATAAACAGAAGATTAAAGTCATGAACCGCATTAAGTTGATGATTATAATCAGTTAAGCACATGCTCAAAACCATCATTAAGCTCACATATCAGAACGAATGAAAGGCTAGGAGCACTTGAGAGCAAACACTGACATATGGCAGTTCCGACTGAAACACTTGCACAAAATCTACAGATTGCAAGGTCTAAGTATCACTACAGTACACACTTCAAACATTACAAGGTTGAAGTACTGCAGAGCGTTACTGTAAAAGTGGTGAGAAATTTCTAAAATTAAAATCTTACCAAAAACGTAAAATACTTCTACTATAACACTATCAGTCACATGAGTTCAGCAGTCTTCCGATACAGTGCGGTGCAGCAGCTACCAATGGTAACCATACGGTTATCATTGAATGAAACACCTGCACAAAATCTACTGACTGCAAGGGCTAAATCATTACTACACTCTTCAAAGCAATGCAAGGTTGAAGTACCATGACCATGGTGCTACTGTAACACTAACAGTGACATAAAGATGAAGACCGTCCAAAAAATACAAAAAGACAAAATATTTAATGAAAATTTAATTTTACGGTGACAAACCGAAAAAATGGCCAAAAAAGTGGCCAAATTGTACAAAATGACCAGATGCGTTTTTTCATAGCCAGCGCACTTCAAAAATGGCCAAATTTTTTGAAATTGGCCATGAAATGACCATCTGGCAACCCTGCTATCGAGCACTGCTATTGTAACGTACATTTGCTACAGCAGTTAATGCAGATGCGTTAATAATATCACTTATGATATCATACAGCCGCATTGTGATGTAACGAATTATTTTCTATTCGTTGGTGGTATTCATGCGCTATGGTACCAGATATATCATCAAAAAGTTCGAGATCAAGCAATGTTACTTTGGTATGTGCGATAGAATGAGGCAAAAGCACCGCCGCAGAGGTGCGTAAATATTATGCGCCAACTGCACAATTACCGACAACGAATGACGATGTTCAGGCAACATTGCTTCGTCTGCAGGGAATTTATTGCTTAAAAGTGGTTAGCACTTTGCAAGGCTCGGCGAAAGGATTTACTTAATTACTGCCAGCGCCCAAGCCAGTGGTTCTTAAACCTTTTTTGTCTCATTTACCCTTTAACAAAATCAAAAAATTGATTTTGCCCCCCCCCCAATGTTCGGTGTGTCATTGCCAAGCCATGTTTTTTCAGGAAAGGGTCCGTGGCAGGTTCTCCTGGAAAAACATTTTAAACTTACATTCAGATATATGAATTTTTGTGCTTACTGGAACCAATTTTAGGGTAATGTTCGTACGAAACTTATCAGTCTCTGAGATGAAGCTATAAAATGCTCTTACAAGCAAGCATGAATACTTTTAAGAAGTGGTACGCTGAGGTTGTTGAAATTCTAAAAACAGTTTCATACGAACCGGCATTTCACTGAATCAAAGGGCAAAAACGCTTGAAAGAAGGAATACACAGCCATGTTTAACTTTTTTTTATTGAAAAATGACAAACAATTTCAACCACTCAGTCACGCAGTGAGACCTTTGTGCTTGCTTTCTACGCACAATATCTGAGATTCTGGGAACAACGGTTGAAAGAGATACTCTCATATCACCCTTGGGAATCACTTGAGATCGATGTTTTGTTTTATGGTCATCATTGAGGAGAACCCTGCCTCATACAGATAAGTATTTTGAAAAGGTATAATAACTCCAAACGCGCGCTTCAACAGCAATGCAAACTTTCCCCCAAATCCACACCAAAACTTAGAAAAGTCACAGTGGCAATAAATGAATTTGGGATATTGTTTAACATTGAAGATCAATTAATTCCTCTTTGCAAAGCGCTTTGAAAAGACGAGCCCGTGCCCTGATAAAATTTACTCGTTCAATTAAGTGTTTCAAAACTATTTTCAAAAATTCTGGAAAGGCTTTATCCGCCAGTGCATGCCGGTGAAGAACACAAAGGGTAGAAATGATGTGCAATGCCCTTTTATTCACCAGAGTTGTAAAAGTTGACTTCACTGAGCATAGAAGAGGCGCCGTCTATGCACAGCGAGTCAACGTGTTTCCACGAGTTTATTTTGTTGAAAGAATCAATAATTTTTTCCTGATCATCAGTCACTTCGCTAGTCAGCTCTAGACTTTCGCACATGAACTCAATCTTTCAACTGCATGTATATATCAACAGTAAATCAAAAAATACGTGCAGTTCGACACCTCCGTTGACTCATCTAGCTGAAGAGTGACTCTTGCCTTATCACTTCGATTTTCATTTGTTACGTCATCTAAAATATCTCAAGACATAACACTTATACAACGCACTTTACAGTAAGGTGAAAGGGGGGCTATTTCATTATCATATGGTAGTCAAGTCTCAATACGGGTTCAGTATACTTCACAACACTGCTGTGACAAAACAATGGATGGCAAAATGGCCTTATAGCGCCAACATTGGTTTCCGAATTGTACAAAATCATGGTGAATAAAGTTACTTTCGTAGGTTTTAGGGGGAATGATCGCCCTAATTGCTCCCCGCTGGTACTGTATGGTTTGATAAATAAATTTTCTGAAGTTTCTTCTTTTGTTCTCTTTTCGATTATATGCATGGTGTACTTTTTGATAAGTCACTCCCCAATAGTATGCGGTGTATTTTCTTTTGCTATTGCAAAAGCAACCCGATAGGATGCTTTCAATTTTAACGTGTCTTCAGAAACGAACCCTGATATAGGCAGAGTTCCTACAGAATGAAATTGAGCGCAATTGATTTGCACAGACATGTAGCTGCTACTGTATGTACGTGTGTGGGATGGAGCGAAGCGAGCTTACAAAATTTGATGGCTTCATCGAACCATTAACAGGCGCTTCGGAGAAAAAGATACACTGAGTTTTTTTACATCATTTGTTATGATGAAGTCGACCCGAAGTTCACGTACGATTCTAGATAAGTTTTCTTCTTCTACATAATAACTGAGAATGTTGGAACCTGTATTTGTTAACTCATGGATAACTCGTTCACTAAAAAGACCAAAACAGGCTGTCTACTGTCCAGTCTACAGCATGCTGTGAAACGAAAGAGAAAAATAGCGTTAGAGTCTGACCATTGTGAATGCAGTGAAATTTATTACACAATACAGGATTTTTTAATTCTGAAAGAGCTACAATCTCCTTTTATGAACAAACTCCGAATGAGGTCGTGAACAGAAACAATGTTGCGCACATGAGGTGCTCAAATGAATGCAATAGCGTCTTCAGGTGTAAAGATGAACTAAAAAGAAAAAAACTTTTCACTAAGCATAACTCTACAATCTTTAGCCTGGCGGCAAGCTTCTGAAGAATCTGCCTGCTTTCATACTTCTCCGATGATTAAAACTTGCAAGCATCTATTTTTCCGTAGTTGTAAGCCAGAAAGATGGAATCAAGTAAGTCGATCACAGTTTATTTCGCAGGGAAACTAGTTTCGCGTTTTTCAATGCATCTTCAGTTCGAACTCTGAATCATACACCAAGGTGCATCATCTCCAGTTTGTATGATCTATCCCGTAAACCTACTTCGTAACAATGCTCCATGACGCCTGACATTAGGTCTCCGATTAATCTACGAACTAAACCATGGTCTCTATATAACTAGTCTGGCAGCTTACGTTATGAGGTTATATAGCGACTATGACTAAACAGTGTCGAATGTACTTTTGTGTTTTTTCCTGTAACTAACTAGCCTAATAATCCAGGATATTACATTTTGTAGAAATTTATAAAATGTACGTTTGCTATAATTTGTTATTCAGTAAATTAACCCCCTAGAAAGATTAAATTTACCCCTGGGGGTAAATTTACCCTAGGTTAAGAACCACTGGCCCAACCAAAGCGGTACAAACCGGGCAGAAAAATTGTTAGAGTCCACTATTTATAGGCATACAATGGATAGCGAGCGTTCTGTTATTATTAGGGCAACCAAAAGTCAATAAAATCAAAATTTTTATGTCTTTTTTAAAGTTTGTGAAACGTCCACAAACCAAATTTCACGCTCATATCATGAGGGAATCAAAAGTGAGTAGGTCAAAAAATGTCAAGATTTATCAAAAGGTCTGAATTTATTGTTGGATCAAAAGTCTCTTGCATCACAGTTTTTTTCTCTTTATCGATATTTTATTGAAACTACCACAACAGATATTGATATGCTTTTGCAAGTTTAGTTGCAATTCTGTTATAATAATGGGCTTGTTGTGATTTCTTACGTAATAATGTTGTTTCACCCACGACTGGACGATTTAATAGTATGTAGGATAGGCGTAGTAAGGTAAGAAACGAGGTCTTACACTACTTCGTAAATGCTTAATCCATTATGCATAATAGTGTTTCAACTTCATGATGTTGTCAAGTTTGATTCTACTGTAGTTATTAATGTACTTATCAACATATCATCCCCAAAGTTAAGAACCAAATTTTTTAAAATTTTTAATCATAGAGTGCATGAATATGCTTCTGGGTTAACCTCAATACTTGAGGCTGAATTATTTTGCAGTTGCAAACGAAGAAAGTTTATAGGTGAAATTAAAGTCAAAATTTGTAAATTATGAAGTCAAAATTTTAAGTTTTTAGGTCAAAAAATTGGTTGCCCTTATTATACTTTAGTCTATCTCCTATATCAGGTTTCTCCTTCTGTACCGGCAACTCTCTCAGAGTAGAAGCACTTCGTGCTGTCCCCATTGAACTCCTCAGAAATGTAGCTGGCGCAGAGTGCGACCTCTAATTGTGGATAACTAATGAGGAAGCCTGCCGCGAATTTTTCGCATGGGATCCTCTGCCTAAAATTCCAAAGCGATCCTAACCAGAGGCCACAGTCAGTGATTTCCAATAAATCCCGATTGCACATGAAAAAAACAACATTTATCTACACAAAACAACAGAAATGTTACTTTAAATAAAGATATATGAACGCAAATTCATGAGGTGAAACGGTTATTGAAATACTGATTTACTTATAGCTTCTCTTCCAAATTTTCGTCTGCGGCGTGAATGACATACTCAATTGATGACATCTCTCATTAATTCGGGCTTATATGTCCATATATAGTCGTTTTGCTGGCTTCTTGACAATGCTTGTTTTGCCAACAACCATTCCTAAGCCGTCTGTGTTTTTGCGAGTTTATTTTTGTTTTAATATGAACAAGTGAATCTATTCTATCTAGCGATGCAGTAGAGTATGGCACACCATAAGTCTGGTCATTATCGCAAAGTTGTCCAAACCCGGAGTTATATAAGCCGTCTTTCTTGTTACGCAGATAATACTAGAAGTCAAGTATAGACTTATTGGACAAGGACACGTCTTTCAGCTATCCATACACCCTCCCTAAGCGGGCAAACAAATCCTTCCTCCAATGGAATTCCTTTTTTAATTTACATGCATTCGGCAACCAAGAAATTTAAATATTCAGTCTTAAATATTGTTTTATCAATTTCTTCAGATGGCCTCTAAGACACTGACCTTATACCTTGTTCACCCAAATGCAAATCTTTCACTTGTTAATGTAACCTTTTGCTATTTATTCTTATTGCTTTTGTTGTTCGCGCAACGGCAGGACTGACTGTACAGGATAGCAAGCAACCTACAGTATTTGATAGTGATACTGGTGTGCGGTTGTGAAACCGACTTGAACACAGTTAGTTTCACCGATATGAGCACTTTTTTACCTGATGATCGCATGCAAACACTATAATGACCGGAAGATATGTTTATTATACTATTAGATTCACTGTAGCTAATTCCCAAAGTTGTATCTTAAAAAAAACAGATTTATTGAGATTTTTCATAAGACACTCAGTTGAACTCGAAGAAAATCAGATGTGGGTGGAAAAAAACAGCAATGGGAGCCTTGGTCCTAGCTTATTTTCACAACAACTTATCCATGATGTTATAAGCCAGGGTTCTCCAAACTACGCCACGCGAAGCCGTTTTGTCATTAATGAAAAATAATATGTTTACGAAAAATATGTTTATTTGGTAAGATTTAACATATTCAGAAACAATCGCATTACGTAAGGCGTTTGGCCCTCGAACTGTTGCGTAAAGCTTATGTGGCCCTCAAACAAAAGGTCTGGAGACCCCTTGGATGAACCAAAGCGTGGGATAGTTTGTGCAGCAACATTTGCGAAGCAGAGGGTACCAGGGGAAAGCGTTGATTCGGGCACATTTGTGTAGTTTTGTGTCTATTGCACAAGTGGATATTCAGCAATCACTACACCGGGAGAGGAAAGTCTGTGTGATGCACTATCACTTTTTACTTGACGCAGCGGAGCGTACAATATATTGCTCTCGTGGGTCTCAGAACTCACCGAAATGTGTTATTATGCTCACTTTACACCCCTTTTAGATTGTCACAATGATTTACGGACGCCCCACTACGTTTGCTTTCTGCCGAGAGCTACGCGTCTTCTTTTATGGTAAACGATGTATTGCTGGCAAGTCAATGGCAGCATCGTAAGTGACGTTTTCCCTTGTACTGATCCATTAACCCTGAACACGAGGCTGAACAGACTGTACACACCATTTTACAAGTTTTCTTTTTCACCCGACCAGAAATGAATCCAGACTACCAGCCTGAGAAATGCGTACGCAGCTCACCTTTCCAGTAAAATCGTGAAGTGAATCGCGGACAAACTCAACATTCCTACTAATCAATGTTGCAGCTTCTGTAGCAGCAAATCACAATTTTAAAATTACATTCTCTTGTTTTCTAGTGAGCATTACCACCTATTTGTTGTCGACCATCCCCGGATTTTTGGTTCTCGGCGACCACATGAAGTACAACAATATCGTGAAAGAAATGGATGCAGGATGGATTATTTATGCAGTAAATGTATTAATGACCTCTCACTTTCTGATGACGTTTCTAATTGTTATCAATCCAGTTAATCAAGAACTCGATAAAATTTTCAAACTGAAAGGTAAAGGTATTGATTTGTTGAAAGAATATCGAATACTGACTTTATTGTCCATCATCTAAGTGGTACAGTGGATTGATTGAGCATCCGCAACTAAAATTAGTGTACTTGGTTCGATTCCCAGTCAGGCCAAATTGAAAACTTGAAAAATGTTTCTTGGGACTTGTTCAGCCTCATGCTCGGCATTAATGGGTGGGTATAAGCCACGCAGGCGGCGAGTGGCACAAGCACACCATTCATGATAATCAAACGTGGATATAATGAAACTGAAGTTCATTCTCTTAACACAATTTGCTTTTCTTCAAATCAATCTCTTCTACATTGATGACAAAAGAATGTTCAAACTCTATGAGTAAAGAGAAGTCATATGGCAAAATTTGTAAAGGTAACTGTTTGTTTTGGTGCTAGAACAAACTACTCTATTAATATTCTGCTCCAGAGAGAAACAGTTACTCGACATACTTAACACGGTTAAGTCCAGCCTCAACAAATGGTTCTTCAATTTTTTTCATTCTTTTACCTATGTTTGGCACTTGTAAAAAAATTGCCACATAACTTTGCAAATAACGCTGCTATTTGTACCAGAAATTGAAACGGTCAGATCACCAAGTACCAGAAACAGCAAAGTCACAATAGAAAAAAGTGTGAGTTCAGAGAAAATGGGTTTCGCTGGTGAGCTGTGATCTACTGCAGTTTGCTGTTTCATGTTCTGTGCATATCAGTTTCAGTTTTTCTGTAAGAAAAATCACGCGAAAATCAGTGGCCGACTTATGTGCGTATTACATTGCTTTCTTGAAATGACAAAGTTTATTTCAGTAATAGTTGAAAGTTTCACAAGTTCGATGCAAATTAATCTATTTTAGCTGTAAATCTAACATAACTATGCGATTGCGCGAGCTTGGTTTAGCTTCTGTTTCATCACTTCCACTAACAGTTTACGAAAGTTGTTTTAATAGCTAACAAAGGCCATAGTTTTGCAAACAAGGTTCTGCACAGTGGTGTGTTTAAGGAGAGGCGAGCGAGGCACTTGCCTCGGGCCCACCCTTTTTAGGGGCCCCTCGAGGTGTTTTGCGTGTAAATTTTTCTCATTTTTGGAAAAAAACTTGTTATCCACTATACTCTGAAGCAGTTCATAAGCAAGGACTCTGCTTTCAAAGGGGCCCCAACAGCAACTGTAATGTGTAAATACTCTGCTTTCAAGGGGGTCCCCAGTAACAATTCTAACGTCTAAGTGGCCTACTCTGCTTTGAAAGGGCCATCAACAACAATTGCAATGTGTAAGTACTCTGCTTCCAAAGGGCCCCCAACAGGGACTGTAATGCGTAAGTACTCTTTTCTGCTTTTGAAGGGCCTCCAACAGCATTGTGCAAGGAGCCTACTCTGCTTTTGAAGGAGCACCCAGTATAGCAACTGTAATGCGTAAGTAGGCTACTCAGCTTTCAAAGGGGTCCCCAATGGCATATGTAATGTTTAAGTGCCATTCTTGCGATGGGGCCCCAACAGCAACTGTAAAGCTAGAGACGTGGGGGGCGATGCCAGCTTGCTATTACTTAACTTTTATGTGTTACTAGCTTTACATTCCCAACTTGCAGCATTTTAAAAGTTGTGTATCATGAATATCTTTTTGCATTTTTTTGTTATGTCAGTCATGCCGTAGCCTCAGGAACGTACTATCACTGCGTGGCCTGTATATCCACTTCCTAGGCTTGATCAAGAGGTCTTTCACGGTTGACTAAGTACGATGACATCATAAGAGGACCAGCATATTCAGCCTTGCCTCGGGCCCCGACAACCCTAAGTCCATCACTGATTCTGCACATAACTTTTTGAATCTAAGAACGAAAATTTGCTTCCTCCTAACAACAAAAATTTGCATCTTATCACTAGAATTGATATATACTGCCGCAATTTGAACGTGTCGATTATTTGTTGCAGAATTTTCTTTCAAACGCTGTTTGCTCAGAACATGCACATCGGCTGTGATATTATTTGTGGCCATTACAATTCCGCAATTCGGTATAATTCTTTCGCTGATAGGGGGAACAACGGTTACAGCTGCTAATTTCGTTTTTCCTCCATTATTCTACATTTTGCTTTCACGCCAAAGAAAATATTCGGATGGTTATGGACCTTTGCCAGATCCGGACAGTTTCACAGCTATCGATGATGATTATGCTGTAGCTCACAACCAACCGGAAGATGGCGTTGAAGAGCTACCTGGACAGAAACGATGTATGGTAAGGAGAAAAACAGCGTGGAAACAAATAGACATTCCTTGTCATATTATCGTGCTCCTCGGTGCAATAATGCTCGTAGGAGTTGTAGGTGGAATTGCTTCCACATATTCCGTGGTTATGTCTTTAATTGACGGCTCTTCTGGTTTTAGTGTACCATGTTACGTCAACTGGACTGCTGCTAATGATTGAGTCATATATAGATGTCGAGCAAATGTTCTCATTTCCTCTGACAACAGCCAAATGTTTAGAAGCATCGCAATCCGTTTTACTAGGCTCAGTTGGCAAACGCATCTTTGTTTTGTTGCTGAAGCCGATTGTGAATACTGTAGTGTGTGCAGAACCTGAATTATTGCCTATAGCCCGTAACAAAACTCTGCTGTAGACCAGCAATCAAACACAAATTTGTCATAGATTAGGCTTGGAAAAACAAACGTTGTTTGTCTATTGATTTTCATCATATGGGTGGCTTAGCTTACCGCCCTTGTCGCAATGTATTTTGTGATGCACGTACTGTGTACGTAGTTCTTGTAAAATGCTCGAGATTAGCAGAACAGGTTGACGTTTTAAGGAAATACCACGCTCAATAAAATGTTTTTCATTGTAAAAATTGAAGCAAAGAAAGAATGAAAATTTCGGAATTAGTTGCATACAACGGAGAAGAGGCATTTACATTCTTGCAAGCGGAACTATTTTTCCGAAGTTCGTAGAAAATATTGTAATTCGCATTTCTTTTTTCAATGCACGTGAAATGAAACTGATGTGTTGATATGAAATGAAACAATTGCTTGCAACTTTATTTTCTAACAAAACCAACAATCCATCCGAACACAGGCATGCTACAAACCATAAAGAAAATGTTGAATTACATTGTTTTTGTTCATGTATTTTGCAACACGTTTACTTATTTATTTGAAAATTGCTGTTAAAGCGACGTTGAAGTTTGAGACCAGCGAGACCAGCACTATTGGAGTTTATTCATATTGTTAACATATTTGCTTAAGTCAGAGGTCTCCAAACTTTTTTGCCAGAGGGCCACACAAGCTACTGCACAGCAGTTCGAGGGCCGGACATCTTACGCAATGTGATTTTTTCGAAATAAGTTGCATTCTACCAAATCAACAGATGTTTTGTAAATGTATTGTATTTTCATTATGGAGAAAATGTCTGTGGCTGTGTGACCGGATGAAATGCCTTCGCGGGCCGGATGGAATAGCTTCGCGGGCCGGATTTGGCCCGCGGGCCGTAGTTTGGAGACCCCTGGCTTAAGTTATAAACTTATACTGTTAGATGTCAGTCAAAGGTCTGTCAACATAAAAATATTTTTGGTTTTATTTCTCGAAATATCTTTCAAAGTAGCTTCTCTGTGATACTTGATCTAAAATTGAATACCATACAATTTGAAGAATTTTTTCTTGTATTTCATTAAACACAGCGTTTCCGGAGAGGCTACAATATGTGAAACTGCACGTTTGCCACTGACCAACATGCTGCATATTATATTGTGAAAGTATTATGGAAGCTTCAAACCAAATTACAAAGAGCCAGTGCAAACGTATTCCAGAGATTAAAAATCAAATATTTCTGAGTTGTGTACACATTTTTTTGCGAAAAAAGTGTTTGATTGACTGATTTAAGCAGCAAGATATTTCCAACGCTTTTACAAAACGTTACTTCAAATGAATGATCTTCATCTGTCGTGTGCAATCTCGTGTGATGAAATAAGTTACGTAAGTGCACATAAGAAGAATAAGGACAAAAAAACTCAATTTCTGAACGATAATAAGTGCTACAGAATCTCTGCAATTGAACATTTTCACTGTTTAACCTCAAAAAAATATGTTTGTTTTCATAAACAGTAACATTCATTGAAATGAAAATTTGAATGACAGCTTGTCAAATGTTCGAAAAATAAACAAGACTGCTCATTTATTGTCTCAGTAAGTTCAACCAATATAAGATCTAGCAGCTTCCTAACCGTGGATAGCCAGCACTAAACATTGTAAATAAACCAACCTATAGCCAACAGTATTCCACTTCACGAATAAATCAACTGCCGTTTGAGATTCGGGACTTTCGGCAAAATTTTCAATAGGTCAAAGTAAAGGACATAAACAAAATGTGGCAAGTTGTTTGAAGAAAAATGACTAATGCTGCAGCAGATCAAATATTTTGCAAAGACTAAGATTGCGACGTTAATCACTGGCAAGATCATTTATCGCGAACGGCCTTCCTGGTAAACATTGTGTTTCCCGTGGAAGTAGAATCTCCTTGTAGCTGAACCTTCGTACTTATTTAATACTTGCTTAGTTGTGTGCGCACGCGGAACGAACTTTGACATTTTGACAAAGCAACCATTGCCATACAGGTCACTAGAACGGAAAACACAGCTAACATGGGATCAAACTGCGTGATATACTCTCTCAGAAAATTCGCTGGCGTAAATATTACCGGAAGCCGCTACGCATTGATATTGATGAAGCACGCACTGTTCATTTCAACTGTTGTCCATGAAAACCGACGACATTCCACTTCAGTGCTTTTGTTGAAACAAACATCATACATTAAATATGCTCAGCCGAGCATTGATAACAGGAATTCCCAGCAGTCGCCCAGTCATCCGAGCGTTAATTTTCAACAACCTAGATTGATTGGAGATGATTATTCATACAGGATTGCAGCTGTTGTTTGTAAGACAGTACCTATTTCTGGCCAAAATGCACAGCATGGTTACACAGTCGTACACTCAAAATGTGTGGTTAGGTAAACCGTCAAGAAAGTTTACAGCAGAATGTATTGAGATTTGCTTCTTCGGTAGCATTTCAACATTTCATGTCATCGTCACGAAACACTAGATTTTTAAAAGAAGTTTCAGTTTCGAAGATAAATTGCAAAATGATGCAATGATTATTTGGAAAGGATTTGATGCAGTAAGGATAATTCACACTTTTTCTTTGTCTGGTAAGCTGTTGGAATCGCTCATGGGAGTCATGCATTTTTGAATTGGCAAAGTCGACATGTTCTTTTCTTCATGCAACTCTGTGGAATGTCTTATTAGAGTTAGCTGCACTATGAGCAAGCGCCGTTGAGCATTTTTTCTCAAATGCGAAGAGGTAAATGCAAGTTGTAAAAAGTTACCTAGATTTTGGAATTGAGTGAAACTCGAACGCTTTGCAAATTCGTATAGGGAAACAAATCCAAAAACCAAGAATTTAAATAAAACCATACACCATGGGCGTTTCGAAAAAATGGTTTCATTTTCAGTAACAATTTATTAAATGAATCACAAAGCCTCCCTCAGATCACAAAGATTGATAATAGCAGTTGCCTTTTATGTCATGCGTTTATTTCGTAACTCAATAATAAATCTTGCAAACAATTTATTAATTGAATCACAAAGGCTCAGATCACAAAGATTCATAATAACAGTTGCCTTGTATGTCATGCGTTCATTTCGTAACTCAATAATATACCTTGCAAACAAAGAAAACAGTTTGCTTGTTGAAACTAGCAAAACGATTTCATCTGAATGATTGCTCTTTGAAACGTTTTTCGTTACTAAACTTAGCTCACAGTCAATTTGTAATTGAGAATATGACAAATGTGCTCCTGACTGGCAGTAATAAATTTTATGTTTAAACATTTTTCAACGCACATCTTTGTGGATCTATAAATTACAAAAAATAAAGCAGATCTTCTTGAAAGTTACGTAGCGTTATCGCTCTTACGACAAATTTCAATATCGAGCTAACTGAGTGAATATTGATGAACTGAGATATGGTGAGAAACATTATGAAGCAATTTCAAAAGCCATATTTCACAAATTTGTTTTTTGGACATCGTCATATCCTATAACTATCCTGGAAGTAGGACGTTTTGCTCTTAGTTACTGTAATTTTCAAAGCAAATCGTTCTGCAAAGAAAATGTGGCAATAGTATCAGCTTAACACTGGCTCGATGCTTACATCTTCTTAACCTTGTTGAAACGTATTTCAGCAAAAAGCTCTTATCGCAAATGTCAACTGTGATCTCAAGGGCCTTCACGTAAATGGAAGTAGAATGCCTTCAGGTAGAGAGAAACGCATGTGTATTTTTCTAACATACTTTCTCCAGCGACATATGATGAAACCGAGTGACAAGCGTAAAATCAGATAATCTTTCATAACATTTTCAATAGTACTGCAGTTGATACCAAAACGTCATCTTCAAAACCAGAAACTACGCCAATGCTCTAGTAGTTAAGCGTAGGATTTTGAATGCAAATAAAACATGAATAATTTTCTGCTCTCGATGAAAGTGGAGGTTTTAAATGTCGACTATAGGATTTGTTTGTCACTCAAGCGCTGCAGACATCCCAGAAAAGCGTTACATTCCGGCCTTTCAGGTTAAGCCCGGGTTAATCACGTATCTTTAGCAAGATACCGTTCTACACAGTACAGTATATAGAAAATTTGAAATGGCATTGATATTTGAAAACCCAGCACGGTATTGCAGCATAGGAAACAAAGTGTTAAACAGGAATTTAACAAATTTTGTTTGCAATGAAGTTTGAAAACTTGCAGGGTAACGACTTTCAGGGTTATGCGTTCGAAATATATGTTACTGCTAGTTTAACAAAAGCTTTTATATCACGTTGGCCTGTATTATGTAAATCAGCACTAGGCTCCACAAAATTTGTACTGCGCCTGAAAATAGCACTTTCCATTAATGCCAGCCACATCTACGCTTCTCATTTAAAAGTTTTTGAAATAGCATTCAACTTTATAAGATCAAAACTATATATTCAGAAAAGGTTGTATGCTTTAACTAAATATAACCTGTCACGTCAAAGACTCAAAGCAACTAAGTACTAAAAGCTTTCACTGAAATTATGAATAAAATGTTTAGTTTATTTCGCCATGCGGCCAGAAAAAGCTTTTTTTTGCTTCTACATCTTGAGAAAAGTTTTGTTCAAAATCTCCATTCCGATTGCGCAAGAAACGTAAGTGATTCTAGTGGTCAGCTGAAAAGAATGAAAAATCTTCGCCATGAGCCAAACCGATATTTTTCACAGCCACACCTGCATAAAGTGGTATTTACAGTGAAGCCAACAGGGCACAAGGACCAGTTAGATCGATTTTATTCCGGTAATGAACAAAATCGGGCGCCAAAGAAACAATGAGTCATAGTTTAAATTCAACCAAACATGCAAAGGAAGACTTCCTAAACCACTACGAACTTTTTACTGAAACAAATGAAATTTAAAAAGGATATATGCAATCCAAGTTAAAAACTACAAGTTTACCAAAACATCACTGCTCAAGTCGAACAAATCTCCTTCAAAATCAACTAGTTACGTTTTTCCATCAACGATAAAAATGTTGTGCAAGAGTGCACAATGTTCGTTAAAAGAAAGGCAGCCTAGTAATATGCAGATAATGCCCTCAGCGGCTTGATTTGAGAGAAATCGATTTTTTGAAACTAAAACATAGAGTGATCGTCATGAATTTCGCAAGAAACGTGTTGAATTCTTTTTAAATTATACGTTGGATTAAGATCAAACTTCCAAAAACATATTTCAGAGATCCTTAAAATAATTTTATTTTTTAGATTTCATGAAGTTAAAAAAATATAGATTTTCGAGTCCAAGGTCATTTTAAGAAACAGTGAGCACAACAAAGAATCAGTGCTCAATGAGCTTATATTAATTTATCGGTGGAAGCGTTTTCTCGGACTGCTACCAGTTTCTAAGGCCTGTTATTAAATTTCATCGGTAGAGAGACTTACTAAATTTGTAAATTAAAATATAACACGTAAAAAACAATATAAAATAAAAAATGCGGCCTTCCATATTTTTACTACGAATAGAGACCACGAGAAAGAACAATGCGAAAACCTATGATTTTGCGTTGTTATTTTGTATGCAATTTCAAAACACTTCTGGTTATATTCTGAACGCAAGTCATTTGTGTTCATGCAAATTTTAATACGTGGTGTAGGACAACCTACATAACTTGACAGGTAATTGAAGATTGGCTTTGCTGATGTGCATCAATGGTTCAACTGCAAGAAAAAAATTTTGGGGGACACTGTTAAACCATTCATACTTGAGCACGCAAAAGCTAGCGGATTAATAAATGCCAAACGTTAATCTTTTCTGCTACTCAACCAGGTCTGCGCAACAAAAGGCCTGCAGAATGCATGCGGCCTGCAAGATTCTCTGGTGCGGCCAGCTAGATGATTTGAAGAAATTCTACTCTTCAATCCAAATCAGTGTAAAAGTATTGTTGAATTGAAGAGCAGGGACCGAGTTTAAGGGGGGCATGTCCCCCAACTTTTGAAGAGGTGGGACATAACATCTTTTGTCCCTCCCAATATTTGTGATGAAAAATAATGTAGTTGAGCAAATTTCATGGTTACATTACTGTTGGACACGTTTCCCCTGCATGAAGACAGGGAATAAATAAGAAAAATGAACATTATCACTGGATCACTGGATTATCTGTAGACACAGTATGCAGATTTACTATGTAAACTGAACTGTCATGAGTTTTTAAAATTGTGTCGGTTAATTTCAATTTCCCGAATCCGTGTGCACATAAAATTCGCTCTATCACGAATTCCTACACTGGTCTGTAGACTGCAATCAGAATAAGGTTATCACCAGGCGCGTAGTCAGTGGGGAAACGGGGCAATCCCCCCAATTCCAATGTTTTCAGGTTGATAAAATATTTGAAGTAAAAATATACTTCAGTGCAAGTGAACGAAACCGCCTCAAGGAACCCTATCATATTTCAGCTTTTAGTGGAATACAATCTTGCATCTGATCTTTTGTAATCAATGACCGCAAGTAAAAACAATTGGAGTAACGCTTTTCGCAGCTGTTTTTGGCGCACCAGCTTGCTGTATCCCACCTAATGGTTATGCAAGCTTCATTTCAAGACCTTCGTAAATTCCACTCTGATAACCGTGGGTGTTACAAGTATATCTTATCCTTGTTTCCAGTGTCAGCGTAGTCTTAAATCAATACTTTAGATTTTTGTTTTTGCACAGTTCTAAAACTACATGCGTGAATATGGCGGTGATATACATTTTATATGTCTTGAAGCTCAAACTTTGGCTAAGAAGCGATTAAGTTTCAAAGTCTTCTTCATTGAGCCATAGTCTGTTTAGCAACAATAGCATTCATTCTAGATATTTATATGCGATGACATGTATTGCGACGGTTCAATCACAATTATGTAGA
>Ga0210059_1001790_pt1 | contig 32885 bp, 25 predicted proteins | sample Ectturendosymbi2_FD_188042 | JGI IMG/M metagenome (GOLD analysis project Ga0210059, IMG submission 188042) | Ecteinascidia turbinata endosymbiont from Florida, USA - Sample 2 (SPAdes) (version 2) | ecosystem: Host-associated > Tunicates > Ascidians > Unclassified | place: Key West, Florida... | reverse complement strand
GAGCCATTAAACAGCTCTCTAGCGCAATCGGCAGAGGAGCTAGGGCGTTGGTAAGGCAACTGAAATTGCTGGTTTTAGGCTGAAATCAAAGTACGAATATATCGTACCCCGGTTCTCAAAGTGTTAAATGCTCGGACACAAATAAGTTTTCCAAATCACCATTTTCTTGATTCTGGTCATAAGAAATAACAAAGGGTTCTGAGGCATTGACTCACTGTCAATGCCTCAGGACCATTTGTTATTTCTTACGGCCAGAAAGGTAAAACCAGCCACTGCCCTTTCAGAAATTGTTTATATTACCGTTATCTTGAGATTCCTTTTTGCCAGTAACTGTTCGCTTAATTGTCTGAACTTGTGATTGTTGATTTTTTGCTGATTTCCTCATGGTAAGACCGCTGTTTGTAAAAAAAACTACCGGATCAAATTACTTAAAGGTTTGGCATATTCTCTTAATTTTGTGTACTTTATTTAATTTATCTTCCATTGAACTTGAGGAACACCGAGAAAATTAAAATATTAATGTGTGAAAGTGCAGCGTCGGATTTAAGGGGTGGCCCAAGGAGTCCCCACCATGTTCAAGAGTTTAGCCATATGTACAACTTGCGAGTGCCACTTAGACATTTTCAGCAAGGAAAGTTTGTTTATAGACGCTATTATCAGTTGAGCAAACAGCAGTATTTCACTTAAGAAAAATATTTGATATAATTTGTGACGAAACAGCTATTATACTTATTGGTTTCCTGAAAGTTGGTCGGGTATCTGAATCTAGTGAATGCAAGGCCAAGCTACGTAGAACATGTTAACTTACCTCACTACTCGTTTCTGGTAGATTTTTCATCTGCTTTACTCAGATTTGCACAAGTCGCATGTGAGTAGCATTGCTAGGTATGGCTATTATATGCCCTCTTTTTGGAGTAAATGTATACTTTTTTCATGAGAAATGAACTATGAAAATCTCAAAATGTCCCCCTTTTTGCATTTCTTATTTTATAGAGCTACAATCAGTGGTGTAAGTAGAGCGTTGAGTCAGTATGGAAAACTTAGCTGAAAGGGGCTCACTGGCTACTGTACAGGGCCCTCCAACCAACACTAAGAAAAAACTTGAGAAATGATGATAAACCGGATGTGGATGGCTATGTTAAAACCCTAAATCACTGGAAAATAAACCAAAAAACGCCAAAAACAACAACCTTCTGAAAACCAAACGAATACTGAAACCAAAATTATCACATTAAGATATTTGCAATCATTTGTTGTTGCGGTTGGGCCCCAGGCCGGGCAACATGTGCCAAAATGACCCTAAAACTACTTCACTTATGATGTCAGACACAAAAAACCTACACTCCCCAGGCAAAATTTTTTTTTCGAGTGCAATCTACTAGACTGGCCGATCCGTTTGAGCCGTTGAACAGCTTTCTAGCGCAATTGGCGGAGGAGCTAGGGCGTTGGTAAGGCAACCGAAAACTGCTGTTTTTTTTGCGAAAATTGCCAAAACCACCCAATTGCCAAAGGAGTTAATATAAAGAATTTTGTTTAGGCTAGGTTTTAGATGAATGGCTAACTTACTGCAGGCTGCTTGGTGAAAATGCAGAAAAACTGCCTTTCAGCATGGCAATCTTAAACTGTTGAGATGGAACTACTGAGTATTGACAAATCAGTTGAGGTGTTTCGTTTCATATACCAATGCCAGTACTTCAGTTGCAGGAACTAGCAATACTAGTTTGCTTTTTTAAGGACATGCAGTTATTTAATGTTGCATTACATCAAAATCTCCAACCTGATTCTTTAAGACTTGGATTGACTTTTCAAATTGAAAATCCACTGAGTTGCAGAAGAGTCTGAAAGGTTGATTAGTGAAATACATTAAACCTTGGTTAATCTGGATCTTTGCCAAAACCAGATATGATTCTTTATAAAAATCTTCGGTTTATCTGGATTTTTTAATCCAGATCTTTGTAAATACCAGATAAAATTTTCTGTTTTCACATCTCGTAATCTGAATTTTTCTGCACATCCATGTTGTTTTTATTTTAAGTGCACTGACTGGTCTCTAGAAAAGATTTGGTAGCTTTCAGACACAACACAAAAGTGCTCACGATCACCAATGAACATACAGAATTATGGTAACAACAGCGGCAACTGATTGCAACATCTGAGTAATTGTATAAATGATTATTACGTCACACACAGGCATAGCACATCGTGTTGAACATGACGCTCAAGGTACACTGCTGCACCACAGTTTCAGCCTATTGATCAGTGTTGAGTGTGCGTGTGTAGAGCATTATCCAGGCCTGTCACCAGGATTTTGCAGCAAGAGGGCTAAAAAGCACAAGGGGGCCATATTTTTTTAATATAATATTGGATGTATGCAGCAACTGAGGGCCAAACATGAAATGGGAGGCTGGGCACCACTGCCCCCCCCCCCCCGCTGGCGACAGCCCTAGCATTTTCTCTGAGTGTACTGTACTCGCTAAGATGTCTGGAGGGCATTACCTTCCAAACGGAGTGACTGAATCGCAGAAACAGGACTCTCACAAATGCAACTCCAAAAATCCCTATAACAGTACCAAAAAGTCCTTACATCTGTGGTGATCCAACATAAAATCGGAGTGCCAATGGTAAATGTTAAAAACAGAACCAAATATAATTTGCAATATAAACTGAAATAGTTCATTTCATACATTTTCATACTTCAAAAATTCTTGAAAAGGGTCAAAAGTTCTAATCCAAGGACAAAATCCCTAAAAGTGAGAGCACTACACAGAAATATCTTGTGTCAGTCCAAAATCCTAGATTTCTTTGTAGCTAAGTAATCTAAAATTATGAACTAAGATTGTTCATAACTACCTGCATATGGCGATTACTAGTCTGATATACCATTGCAATTACATCAATAAATTTGTTGTGCTTCTGCAAAAGTCTGCTATTGGGTCGTAAATGTGTTCAATTTAACACTTTGACATCCCGGTTAATTCAAGCGGTTCGCAAAAAAACAGCTGGATCGCACGTGGCTTTGCGCAGGAATATCCACTCCTGTACGGGTTACGGACCTGGTTGAAGTGTCAAAAGACACGGCAAGTCTTGTAGTTTGCACTCGAAAAAAGTTTTTTGGTTGGGGGTGCGGGTTTTTTGTGAGTGACATTATAAGTGGAGGACTTTTTGGCCAACTTCACCTGACCCTGAGCGCCAACTGTTAGATAGTAGTGTTTCGCTGAAGTTTTTATTGGAAAGTAGGCTACCATCCGAGTCTTCTGATACTTTGGGTGACCTGCTGAGGTTTCAGGTTCAAACGTTATGATCTAAAGTAATAAAAAATTTTGACTAATTAGTTAATTAAATAATTAATTTGTTCATTTGAGATCATAACTTTTGAACCAGAAATGCTAGAAAGTCAATCAAAGGCTCAAAAGACTCGGACTTGAGTCTAGTTTCTAATGCAAATTTCAGCGTAACACTTCGGCCTAGTGGCTGGGCCCTAGGCCAGGAAACATGAGCCAAAATGACTCAAAAACTACTTCACTTATGACTTCACTCACAAAAAATCCACGACCCCAACCAAAAAACTTTTTTCGAGTGCAGGCAAAAAGACTGGCCAATCCGTTTGAGCTCTTGAACAGCTCTCTAGCGCTATCAGCTGAGTTGGTAAGGCAACCAAAAACTTCGGTTTGAGGTCGAAATCTAAGTACAATATATTCGTAGACTGGCTCTCAAAGTGTTAAGAGAAAATAAATCTGATTACCATGCTGAATATATTCAATTTGTTTCCATAGGTGAAAAAGGATGATGATGAAAGCCTTGTTCTTGCAGGCTAGCTGCTCAATGACAGATCTTGTCTGCAGTAAGTCCTTTGGTGTTCAGCTGGAGTATGTTGTGCCGTGGGTTGTCGGCAGCAGCCCTGAGAAGGGAACTTTATGACCCACCCTGAATTCGTCCAGTGCAGGTAGCAGTGGTTGCTCTTGTATTGACAGCTTTAGTTGACATTAGTCTCCCAAACATTAACGCCAATCAAATATCAAACACTGTCACTGTAGGTCTCTAATGTGGTTGGTTTGGAAGAGGCAACAGCATTTCCCTTCTAACCTTGTATAGAATTATTACGAAACAACAAGGTCCCTGCCTTGTCTTAATAGCACTTTCTCAATGACCTGAAACTATCTATCTTTTTGAACAATCTAAATTGATATGTCGTCAAACACATGTATTTTGCAACCTCCTACTCTGGCAGTGCCAGCTCCAATGCAAGCAAAGTTGTCAGGAGCTCATAATATTTTGCTTCATAAAGAAAGGATCAGTCTGAAATCACATTTGTTTTGTTTTGGAGTGTCGGCCTACGTTTTATCTGCTGTTTACACCTCTAGGTTATGATAGGATTAATAAGTTTAATCATACTTCAATGTCGTGCCAAGTAACATGGGTTCATTTTCACACAGAATTTCTCTTATTGAAAGGCACGACAGCTGGCCTAAAAAAGATGTGGTTGCATTATCTGAACAAAATACCAGTCAAACACTGTTTTCCAAAAAACAGAATTACCTCGTTATATGTTTAGGATTGCACTGTAAATGTAATTCTGTTGTTTGGACACTATTGGTATTTGATTTGATTTTTGTCATTATGTACTGTTTGTTTGTCTCTGTACAGGTTTACTACCAGTAGGCTTGATTTCAACTTAATATTTGCTTCATACATTGTGAAAACAGAAGCCATGCCTGCTGTGTCAAGAGGGGATGCCATGCGTGGCTTGGCTGTTTTTATTTCAGACATACGAAATTGTGAGGGCATTTGTACATTTTATTTCTACCTGCATAATTTTTTATCAAGATATGCAACCTGTTCTGTTTTGCCATTGCATTGTTTGAGTTACGTTGTGTGTAGTTGAATTTTTGAATACAACTTACTGAAAGTAGAAACAGTATTTTAAGTTTTTTGGAAGAACTACTTCTGTTAAAGAAATCACAAGATTTTGTTGATTGCAAATGTGCATTTTATGTAGACTCTGTTTACTAATGCGTTTATCCTTTGCAATTTTTTCTGCAGGTAAAAGCAAAGAAGCAGAAAGTAAACGCATAAATAAAGAATTAGCGAACATCAGGTCAAAGTTCAAAGGTATTGTTTCAGAGTGTTTTTTGAAAATCAAGTGTAAGGCAACTGTGGTAGCTGTTAACATGTTCTGACCGAATAAAGGTGTAGGTGATTGTTGTGCTGCCAAAACCAATCCAAACAACTCATGTGATTTAGTCTTACCACACAGGTAGTTATTTTGTTGTTTTTGATGTTTTGTGCTGTGTGTTACACAAGCACTGAAAATGCTTTTTTAACAAAGTGAAATATGCACTGCATGTTCTAACTCTCAAACTAACCGACATGACATTAAAATGCCTCTTACAGTGAGGTCTTAGTATGACAAAGTACATATGTACAGGAGAAGCAGAAAGTGACAAACTTCAGCTTACGTAATCAATTTTCACTTCTTGAAAAGGAATTGTTATCAGATGAACCGAATAAACAACACACTGGTATTTTTATCAGCAGCTCTGGTTGTTGCTAAGGTCTGCACAATCACTTGGCCAACTAAATGCTTTTTATGTTATATTTCATGCTTTTTTATGTACTGAACAGGCTGCAAAGAAATATCTTTCAACACTAGGACATTATTTGGCAAAGTGATGATTATCAAAATATTGTATTGATATGTTGACTATGTCTTTCTATGTGTGCAACAGACTTTATGTGACTTCTGATCACTATGAATTTGTCTGTCTTGATGTAGTTGGATTTGAGTGTAAATGTATTGAAAATTTAATTCGTAATAATGGTTGGTTTTGGAGATAGACTTATAAGCATCAAGGCTGATCTTGTGAGTAGTTTTTCATGCCAAAACTGATGTCAGTGTTGTGAGTTCACTACACTCCAGCCGACAAGTGTTATGTATGCACTCACCTGGTAAATTATTGACCAATAATTGAGCCTTTTGGTGCACAGGCACCACCAATCTGAATATGTGTTTAAGTGCAATGGTTCAAAGTTTAATTGTTTGAAAAGCTGTTCCTGTGCTGCAAAGTACATAGATCATAATAATTTTAAAACCCTAGTTGTATTTTGCAATACTGCACAAGTCTGTCACTATTTTGCACAATTATTTTTATCATCGTGTGTTACCATTTATTTCTGCACAATTTTAGCTATCTTTTTCCTGCAAAAAACTAGTTAAATAGGAAATGTTGGAGGCAGAAAGTAGTTTTTTGGTGAAAATGCATTTCCTTATATTGCTTACATTGTATAATGAAAGCTAATGGAACAGTAATGCATGCAATATATTTTAGTCACATCTTTTGTTATAAATTTTTTTTGAAACAAAATTCAACATTAACAGAATGGCAGGTGTGCAATATTTTTATGTTAACCTGGGTAATGGCACAAGCAAGGCATAATAAAGAGCATGCCACAGGGATCAGTCATTGCACCAACCCTGTTCAAGATCCATTTAGGTGACATACCAATTACAAGCAAGATCCTTGAAATTTGTCTGTGTTGAAGACAAGTACTCTTGCACCAGTCAAAGTATTTGAACGAAAAGAAACAGTGCTGTCCAAAAAAAACGTGTACAACTCCATAGTTGAACAATGAAGGTTGTGATTAAACACCGTGAAACCACCTCAACAACCACTAGGCACTTCACTATGAACCTAAGGATTTATGAAAACTCTCTCCCATATTAGCCTTACCCAAATATCCTGTGTCCATGCATTTCCTTAGACTGCCTTCTAACTTGCTGACAACACTTCTGCGACATCTCCAAAACTGAACCACCTAACTCATAAGCTTGTAACCACTAAGTGGGATGCAAGCCAAACAATTTGAGAACATCAATGCTGGCTCTTTGTTTGTCCATAGAATGCTGGACTCTAGTATGGCAGCCCAGTGCAAACACTGCAAAGATTGATACCCAGCTTCTGCCCTTCATTAGAATAATCTCTGGCATGTCAGGGTCAACACCTATACAATGGTTTCTCAATATGACCACTATCTCCCCACTACATCCAAGAAGGAAAGCTGCATCTCACACTACAGTGAGAACACCAACGAACCAAATTCCGGGATGAAAACATGCCTCTAAAATGACAAAGTGAAATGTAGACTCTGTTTGTGACACTGCTTCCAAGCACAAAGAGAGAAGTCAGGAGAATCTTTCTACAATTTGGAAAAAAGCAAGTGAAAATCAACACAGACTGGAAAGACTAATTGGAAATCAACCTACCACATGCAGAAATGGTTGACGACCCAACTTTTCCCCTTATATATTACACTATTACCAGGGTTTTTCATAAGGAAGATGTTAGGTACCCAGTATGGACCTTCAGGGACCTGATTTTCTCTTATTCTAGGGACCTGGATTTTCAATTCTTGGCACCCAAAGTGGGTCCCTATTCGGGTCCCTAAAACACCTCAAAAAAACCTGCTATTACAGTTGTGTAATAGTGTATTTCCCGTACACTACTACAGTAGTGTAAAATACAGGAATATTAAAACTGGAGTCATGTCTGTGTGAATGGATAGCTGTTGTGGGATAAACAAGGAAACTAACCTCACACTCTGGTGCTTCAGATTAAAACAAAAACCATCCTGTCCATATTGTAACGCGCCACAACATAGAATGGACCAATTGGTATTTTTGCGATTGGAGGCGACAAGTACGCAAAGCTTCATGCTACAGCAGCAAGCAATGACAAAGATTACCTGACAAGATCACTCTTACCACTTGTTTGAGCTGCATACATTTCAGTGCTATTTTGAGCACACTTCCCGTTCGTGGTGCATCGCGCGTGCAACGCTGTGCCCAACAAGCAGCCTCAACAGCGTTAACCACCACAAAGCATTTCCAGATTGTGGTATAGCTCTTTTGAAACGTGGGTGAGTGGCATAAACATTTGTGATATGGTATACGACTCTATTGCTAGTGATTAAAAGAACTTCCATCATTTATAAAGTTCATCCACCATATAAGCACGTGCTTTTCACATAGCAAATGTAGTATATATGCCATTTTCTAAAGAATTGCATCAACCAATTACGCAGAGTTCCCGGTGTTTACAACTAATAATTTTTATTTGTAAGTAGTCATGTTGGAGAAAGTCTTGGCCACAACATGATTACTTCAGAATACATGTTTAAAACTGCTTGTATCGCAGGCAACTAGAAATGATTTAAATGTGAAGGTTCTTTGTCGGTATATTCAGTGCTTGCAGGAAGAATGCCAGATAATAGAAAAGCAAATGCAACATAAGTGGCAAATGGGTAACAAAACACTTTACTTCAGAATGTAGCTTCTTACAGAGTATGCACGTAGTGAAAGCACTTCTCAAAAATGTCATTGTACTTTCGTTTCACCAAGCATATCTTCCAGCAGTTATTTGTATCTGAACAATGATGCTGAAAGCACAATGTCTCTGAAAACGTTAAAAATGTTAACTGGCTTGTCTTGTGCTTAATGATTTCACCAATTTCTTTCATATATAAATGTAACTGCACGTTGACGTTGTTCTAGGTGACAAGACTCTTGATGGCTACAGCAAAAAGAAATATGTTTGCAAGCTTCTATTTATATTTCTCCTCGGCCATGACATTGATTTTGGCCACATGGAAGCAGTCAACTTGCTCAGCTCTAACAAATATACCGAAAAGCAGATTGTAAGTTTTGTATACTTCATGGTTGCCTAAAGTGACGGTTTAAAAGATATGGAGTTTTGCCTCATTGCGCTTGTCAATGAACAAGGTGATAAATTACTGATGTCAGGGAAAAATAACTTAAAAATAGCTCTAGTTCAGACAGAAATGGACTCACACGACCAAGGTTGACGTCGGTTTCTAGTTTTGGTATAGTTGCTGTAGTGCTTTTTTATTTTATTTTTTCCTGTTTATCTTTGCCCAAAGCATTGACATGCTGTTGTGCTAAGAAACGAAGTGTTAATGGGTTTTTGCGATTGCGTCCCATGCACACCAGATGGAAATCCTGATACAACAATCATAATGTAACATATGTCCTGCTGTTAAATTTTTCCTCCTTTTTCTTTACCTCGGACATAGTTTAAAGCGTACTGAAAGCATATCAGTGTGAGAGGATGATATTTTATCTCTTGTTTCACTCAGATCTTTTTGGTAAGTGATCAGTTGTTAGTGCAATTCAAACTGGATATCTGACTGGCAATTCAAACTGGAAAACTTAGCTTTCTAAAGAAATTTTTATTAGAACAGGTACCCTCAAACACGTCAGTTATTAATTATTGTAACTGCAGTAACCAGGGTTGTTAAAAAAAACAGGTTTTTCGAAAACTGAAAAAGCTATTTTTTCAATTTTAGTGCTGTTACACATATAAGGAGGTACTGAGACTCTCGTCAATGTTTTACAAATAGTGCTATGAATTTTGCAATAAACAGTATGAAAGCATCTTTTACAGGTATTTTCAATATGGAAAAGCGTGTGGGTTTCTTTGTTTGTTTGACCGTTTTCTTTTCGGCTTGGTTAAAATGGAATCAACTCTGGCAATAACACTGAGCATGTATACAGTTCGGTAATACATTCGCTCTTGTACCTCCGTCTGCGGGTCCATGCTATTCCTACGTAACGGCTAGCGGTTGTTTGAGAAGGAACAGGTTCAAGTGTGCATAAAACTGTTTTTAAACTGCACTTCAGTCCACGTGTTGCACCATCTGCTGTTGCCTTAACTTCATGTAAAAATATGGTACATACCAAACAAGCGAACCTGGCCCGCTTGACAGCTTGAGTGATATCGCAAGATCCACGAAAATGCTGAAAAACCGTACGTTCTTTCTTTGGATACAAGGTCAGGGAACAACTGGAAGCACAATAGTTATTTGATTTTGAGAATGCTGAATACAGAAACTGCTATGTTGCGATTTTTCATAATTGCGCTGCCGAAGATTTGCGTAGCGCAGTAGCCATAGATTGAGTTGATTCATCATGCTACTTAGTGACAGGTTTTGGTATTTTTTGCGTCTTCTAAATACGGAAGGTTCGTAAGTCGGCCATGCTTCTTTTCAGGGTTATCTCTTTATATCGGTATTGGTTTCGTCCAATTCGGACTTGATGAAGTTGATCATTCAGAACATCAAGAACGACATCTCCTCTCCCAAGCCAGTGCATGTTAATCTGGCGCTCCATTGTATTGCCAACATTGGCTCTGTCGAAATGGCAGAAGCTTTTGGCTCCGAAGTTCCCAAACTTCTTCTTTCCGCGTAAGTAAACTTTCTGAGACGAAAAGCCAAGTGCCTGAACCCTGCCCTCTCGCTTTAAGCGAACTAGTGTGTTGGTCGTGCGTTTGTGTTTACGAGAGAAACGCCAATTCTTCGTCCAAAGTTTGTGCACTTGAAGGCGTCTTAACTCCTGATATGAAGTGGAAAAACGAATTTGATCTAACTTATTCTTTGAACTTAATTTAGATTTTTAAAAAGTAGTCGTGCTGGATCCGACGTTGTAAACTTAATATTTGTCAGCATCTCACACATCTTAAACCTGGCACCTGAAACGAGCAGGAAGTTTTGCCGTGGTGTATTTCATAACCGAAATGGAGCGAACGTAAAGCGATGGATGGCGACAATGTGCAGAGCATCTTGATAACACGCAAACACTTCATTGATTTTGTTTCCTTCCGGCGCAAAGACCCTGCGTGCAGTCGCGAAAGTTTTAAGTGAATTGGCCGATGAGCGAGGCCGTGCTGACCTCGAGCTCCAAACCGTTTCCTATTGTTTTCCAGACAAGCCAACGACTCAGTAAAGCAAAGCGCAGCCCTTTGCTTACTGCGACTTTTTCGAACCATGCCTGAAGCAATGACTTACGCTGACTGGGCGTCGAGAATCATTCACCTCATAAATGACCAACACATTGTAAGTACGGTGAACAGTGGAGGCATTTCTGCTTATTTTACCTGTTTACGTGCAACATACGTCCGTTTTAATTGTTTTCCGGACAGTGAGTTGTTCGTTCGTTGAATGCAAAACCATCGATTTGGGTGCATAAAAAGCAGCAAAACACTTGAAAGTCATCGTTATGTTTTTTTTCTTTATCATTTAGTGCATTTGACTGTTGGGTTAAGTTAATATGCAATATGCCGATACATTTATTTACAATACCTCAATTTATCGCACGTATGACGTGCTGAACAAACCTCCCGACTTAAGGAATTTGAGTACATCCAAAAGTAAACAACACTTATTTGAAATGTGTTTTTTTTCGCTGCTGCTTAGTTTTAAACAAAACATGAAGCCAGTTTTGTCGCACTTTGTACTGTGTGCAGTTGCTGTACGTGTTGAAAACACCCATTAAGTTGGTTGATGCGCGCAGTGCGAGGTTTGCTGTCCGTAGTTTGTTCAGGACGCCTGTTTTTCTTGTTTCAGGGTGTTGTGACCGCAGCTGTCAGCTTAATTCACGCGCTCGCCCAACATGCTCCCAACGAGTGCCGTGGCTGCGTCTCTCTCGCCGTATCCAGACTGAGCAGAATCGTCACATCCACTTACACCGATCTGCTGGTGCGTTTTCACGTGATTTCTGCTTGTTTGCGACATTTGTCAGCGTCGGTCAATTTGGTTGACTTTGCAGGGATTGTAAGCTAATTCCATGTGCATAAACCTGTTAAGTAGCCGTAAAATCCGATGTTTGTAACTCACAGCTCGCAAAACTTTCTATGTGAGTTGCTGTCGTCTGCGAGCACTGCAGAATCTATCTTTAAGTTTCCAAGGTGTAAAGCAACTTTTCTCAATTTCATTAATAGTGTCTTTTTTCAGCGATTCATTCACGTCATAAATGCGTCAACAGAATTTGCTTAAAAGTTCATCAAGTATGGAGATAAAAGAAAATTTTTGACCATAAAATTTAATCTTTTATCTCTGTGTTTTTCTCATAGCACTGTCATAACACCGCAGTTATGTCACATAACTTGACATTCCGAAACAATTGTCGTTTGCGCCAGGTTGTTGTTTGCATGCTACTTTTTCAGCGAACGCAGTGATGACTTACTTGCTCTTGTGCGCACTACTCCAAGTGAGGGTGGATGATGAGGGAGCGATTTTAACCTTTTTTGTTTGTTTTCAAGGACTACACATATTATTTCGTACCGGCACCTTGGCTCACTGTGAAGTTGCTAAGGCTACTTCAGTGTTATCCTGTTCCAGGTGAGAATTTGCACGCTTGCGAAGTCGCAGCAGTTAATTCTCCCGGCTTGAACACTGTTTCACTGTTTCGTGAACATAAACGCATAATCTTCCGAGAAGCACTTTTTGCTCTGACTTGGTATTATTAAGTTCTTGGCTAAGTTTCTCAAAGCCCTTCTGAATCACAACTCAGTCCTGCTTTTGTCAACAAACAACCTTAGTGTAAGCGTACATTCATCTGGTTTTTAGAGATGCTCTAGTTGCTTTTCCCAGGTGCTGCAGCTAGCTGATCTTCTGCACTACAGCGTGTGTTTTTGTCTCGTGGCGACCATCGACAAGCACAAAATTCCTGTGTTGTTGCGTCATGATTTTTAAATGCTGTTTCGATTCTGTCGAAAGAAGCGGCTTGAGGTTTAGAACTGGCTGTGGGGAAGCATTAATGACAGTAGTTAATGCCAGCGGCAGAGATGCCATGTCGTTCTCAGCTGTCTTTTGATGACGATAGTATTTCAGCACCACTTCTTAATAGTTTCCATGCAAAACAAGTAACTTCCTGCGTGGTTCCAGTTGCTTTACATAAAATTTGAATGAGCGTCACCGTCTGTGATGACCAATAAAAACGTACCGATAGCATTATTTTTCACCAATGCCAGCATCTGACTGTGCATATCGTTTTCCGGAGAAGTTTCGTGCGTGACAAATGCATCACAGATTGTGTTTTCGTGAAATTGATTATTGGGAAAGAATTTGGCAACGAGCTTCAAGCGCAATTTTCTATGGACATCGGGAGATGTCTTCAAGAAAGTAACGGAAGCGAGATTTGACTCTCATATTTATATCGGCTGTTTGCATTCGAGTCTACTTCGCTATGGATGGCATTTCAGCGCGGTTTATTTTGATTTCTATTTTGGTAGCATATCTATTTCAAAGTCAGGGAAGGTACTTCATCAATCCTTTCTTTTCATGTGATCAAAGCTGCGCATTGTCATCTGCTAAGTTAAACACGGTCCAAATTGGCAAAAGAAGCGTGATACTAATCAGTTATTTCGGCAAGCTGTAGTTCGCAACAAATTAATAATTCACGTAAGGTGTAACAGTACACAACTAAATACAGTTCTCCACTAGAAATTTCGCCCAAAAAAATAAATTAGCAAAAGAAACCAAAAAAAATTAGTGCCGAAGCATGAAACCTAGTATCAGGCGATGAGCACTGAGCCACAATAAATTGAATGATGGTTTGTTTCGGTCATTAATTCTGCTTTATATTTATAGTAAAAACAAGGAGCATTAGTTTTTGTCACACTCTCACGTGTTTCTCGAAATGTACCCCAGCGTTTAATTTCCCTTTCAAGCAATGGGATTGCAAAAATGTATGTTTCTGGCGAGACGAGAAAGAAGGTGGATTTTTAACAAAACTCTAACCAGGGCAGTGTTCAATATTTATTGGATGTTTCTGCTCGTTATTTTTCAGCTAGTTTGGGTTTTTATTTCTACATACTCGAGTATCTTTGAAAATCGAACTACCTGGTTTGTTAGAGTTTTGCACTACTGGAGTATTGAAAAGTTAAATGTTACGATCTCGTTTAGGTTTTGATCAGCTTGGCCGTTTCGTCGTAAACGATTTTTTATCTTCAAGTGTTTAATGAATTACTCCCCCTCAAAATTCGCGATGGATTTGTCATCCTTTTTTGCTAGGCACGAAAGTAACCTGCACCAGCCGTGGACATCTGGTCGAATAGGTTTTTAGAAAACCAAGGCGCATTAACAGATTCCTGAACTTCTGTGAGAATCACCCAGTCAAAGTAAACGCGTTGTGGTAGAGACTAATGCAGCGACCTAGCTCACTAACCTCCAGACAGGGCAGGACAGTAGAGGATGAATTGCATGCACTAACGCATAGAATGCCAACGGTTATCCCGCGTGAACGCTGAACGGCCGCAAAGCTTTGAGCATTGTATGAAGGAAGTCAACATAGACTCGGTGTGGACAGTTGGACTAACTGAGCTTGACAGAACTAGCGAACGTTGTGTTTGGTCGCACCACATTCGGGGTACCGTTAAACCAGATTTAACCCTCACAAGAAAGCTCCTGACAAAGTGCCACAAACTACATTTCGTGGCACAGCGATGTGACGCAGTGCTCATACCAGTGCATTGGTGAGACTGAAATGGGCATTTGCGACTTGCAAGATAGAACACAAAAGCCACGTGAGGCGCCAACGGGTGAAAATCCCAATGCCAAAACACTATTTGGAAAATTAAAATTATGTCGAGTTCTGCATGAACTGGCTTCAGAACCAAAGATTTTATTGGGTCCTTAATCTTCTTTTTACCAATTGTGCAAAGCGTCCGTTTGTTGATTGTGGGTATCGGTTGCATTTACTACCCTTCGATCCTTGTGGCTGTTTTGAATATGCTTAAACCTATCGTGCAGAGCATGCAACCATACTGAAAAACCTTCTTGCAGTTCTAGAGTGACACTTTGGCAGTATCGGTTAGTTCTTCACTGGTGTGTTGACGGTAAAAATAAATGATGCGATGCTGATATCGATTTGTTGCCAGTTTGCCGTTGCCAATACAGCACTCCCAAATAAGCCAAAACAAATTTCGTCGGAAAGGCTGCCAAAAGCTACCCCATTATTCCAGCTTGTCTTTTTCTGCATGCTGCTAATAACGCTTTGGTGAGCATTTTATTCAGCGATTCAGTCACGACTTTCCTCGCTGTTTCGCCTTTTGCTGCCGACATCTCTTCCAAAGTTTTAATATGGAGGGGGAGTGGCGACGGGTTGTAAGCCACGAGTTTGTCATGAGTCTCACATCTTGTTACTGTGTCGTTAGGCCCAGTGGTCCAAAGTTCGCCCAAATGTGGACGGATTAAATTCCCCCGCAGAATGCTGTAGCACCAGCGGTTAAGCAAGACGGCTTTAGCAGATTTTCACTCTATCCTGCACAGTAAACCACAGATGTGCGTTCCTTATTGGCGTCATATGCGTCTTTCCTCGTAATCGTCAGAAAACCTGTTAAAATGTGTTTTTTTTATGTTACGCGCGGTCCCAGTTAAACGAAATACACGATTATGAAGAATTTAATTAACATTTTGCTCGCAGTTCGTGAGCTCAGTGCAATTGATCTTTAAGCGGTTGCTTTCGATGCAGATGAACCAGCGATACGGGGTCGTTTGGTTGAATGCTTGGAAATGATTCTTAACAAATGCCAAGAGCCGCCCAAGTCAAAGAAGGTGCAGCATTCAAACACCAAAAATGCCGTTCTCTTCGAAGCAATCAACCTTATCATTCACATCGACAGGTAGGCTGTTAGAGCGTTACCTATGTTACAGGTAGGCTGTAGAACGTTTCCGTCTTCTTAGCCTTTATTTGCTGTTAGTAAATCGTGGTGGCAGCTGTGAATAAACACCTTTGGTTACGCTAGCACTTCGGTTTGTCAAACATAGCGGTATGAAACAATTTTGAACAAATTTTTCAATTTACAATTAAGTTGTGTAATTTCAGAACACGTCACTTACCGTATTTATTCGATTGTAAACGGCGGCTTATAAAGTTTTTTTTCATCATTTCGGGCGGCTTACATTTTTTTATTTCTTTACTTTATCGAAAGGCATAGATGACGCTCAGTTTTTCCATGGCTACATTTTGTCCACCAAACTCTCTTTACGCATTCTATTCTCTTCAGAATCATATATACAATCCGTCACAGGAAGTATTATGATCAACAGGAGGCAGCTGTAGTGGTGAAACATCACTACCAGGGTTAGGAATAAACGCGAAAGGTTCTAGTACGCGGAGGTATGTCAGAGACTTAGCAACATATATTCAAGGGCGGCTTATATTAATTTTTACACCATTTCTTGCGGCTTGATAATCAAGGGCGGCTTACAATCGAGCAAATACGGTATTACTCACCATTAAATTTAAGAACGAAATATTTTTACTGTGTATTGTCATACACCAGGTTAAACGAAAAGTTGCCGATGACTTAATTTTCAGCGAGCCGAATCTTCTCGTAAGAGCGTGCAATCAGCTGGGACAGTTTCTTCAGCATCGCGAGACAAATCTTCGTTACCTTGCTCTGGAGAGCATGTGTCACTTGGCAGGCTCCGAATTTTCGGCCGATGCCGTGAAAAAGCACAGGGAAACTGTTATCAACGCTCTCAAGGTTTGAGTTGAAACGCTTTGAATAGTTTAATACCGATGATGTGGCATATTACATATTCTGGCAAAAACATTCACCACCGTCTTGTAAGCACACGCCTTTTCATTACGTTTATGTTAAAAACAGCTTTTCAAAAGTATTGACCCAAACCGCTAACACCTTTTAATGAGTTGCTTGTTTGGTGTGAGTTTATTTTGGATTAAAGCAGCGACCTCGTTGTTACAATAAACAATACATTGTTTGTAAGCTTCATGCGCCGGAAGAAGATTCCTTTCATGAAGTGGCTTGTTTGTGGACAAAATTTGGGGGGCTGTGTTGGAATATGAGTAATCGGTGGCAAATCATCACTTTTTGTGATTGTTGCATGTAATGGATCTTAAAATAGTAATCAATATGAGATTTGGTCTTCAAGTATTGCATCACTCAGGCTTTATGCTGCGTACGCTTCTGCCCTTGTGACGTCACTCAGTGGAGCAGAGAGTTTGTGCAAAGTGTGAAGGTAGCTACCACCAACCGGTGCAGCGCCCTGACCCAAGAGTGATAATGGCGTAGAAATGATTTAAAACAGCTGTGTCCAACTCGCGGCCCGCAAGCGGCCTAGTCGAAGATTTTGCACGGCCCAGTTTAGGTTTTCGCTGTGGTAAAAGTATCCTAAATACTAACAACCTGTCCTCGTCTCTTACAATTGCATAACACTTTCAGTATATTAGTTGTAGGTGAATTTAGTTTGCCAAGATCAAAGTAAGCCATTCAATGTGCGGCCCTCATTGGTATGTCATTCAGTGTGCGGCCCTGGATAAGATAATGACATAATTTTTGGCTCAGTAAGCCATAGCTGATTTAAAACTTAGCCTTTAACTGCTGTTCTTCGCTTGGGTTGACACCCTGTTTGCAATCACCTGTTGTTGCGAGCTTAGATTCCCGTCAACTTGATTCGACCGTGGTGCAGTCGTTAACTAGACGTGAACGACCTGGCACAACCGTGGTGGCATTGTGGAAACGGGCTCTGTGACGTTGAATATAAAAATATTGACTATTTTCAAGTAGTTCCATGTCGCGCGTAAGCTGGACCTTGGCGCTTTGTCCGTTTGTCAGTTTAAGAAAACTAACTCTGTAGACGCGTATTTACTGTTTCCGAGAACTTAATTCTTCGTACAGACCGAACGTGACGTCAGCGTGCGACAAAGAGCAGTCGATTTGCTGTATGCAATGTGCGACAAAAGCAATGCGGAGGAAATTGTAGCCGAAATGTTGGATTACCTCAAAATAGCCGACTATGCCATTCGGGAAGAAATGGTTAGTTTTGTGCCTCGATTACTATGTTTATTAAAGCTTTTGGAGCTCGCTTTTCACTGTATATCGACGATAGCACTCTTAAGTGCAGGTTGTACAAAGGAAAATAAATATGTTCTTGTTTTCATTTTGCTTGTTTCACGCTTTTAAGCAGATGTATCTTCCAACGTGCCTTGCTGTCCTCTGTCGAATCAGTGAAGTCCGAGCCACTAAGCAAGCAAGTTAACGAAACGGCTGTTGTAGGGCGTTTCCTTGAAGCCCTTCTCCCGCGAACTGAGGCGACCTCGATTGGTGTTGTGATAACGAGGCTTACTACGCGTAAAGCTGACCTTCCAGTTGTGTAGGCCTTGTTTGAGTTTTTTTTTCTGGAATCGAGATTTCTGCAACTGCTTCCGTGCAGGTTCTCAAGGTAGCGATCCTCTCCGAGAAGTACGCGTCCGATTACACGTGGTATGTGGACACCATCTTGCAACTCATTCGCGTCGCCGGCGATTACGTGTCTGAGGAGGTTTGGCATCGAGTCATACAGATCGTCATCAACCGCGACGACGCTCAAGGTTATGCTGCTAAGACGGTTTTCGAGGTACGGTTATTAGAAAGACTACATGTGTACCGCTTGCAACGTGATCTTAGCCTCATGCTCAACCTGTCTTTCCATGGTACACCTTTCGGCAGTTTTTTCACAAACCTTGGGATACCTCACCAAACACTTGCCAGGCTGTTCTGGTTTCACCAACACCCCTGGTACACCATTTTGTAGTGGCAAGCCCAAATAAATGATCCGGCATTCACACTGGTTTGCCGAACACTCAGTGGAATAAGACCGATTTAGTCTAAGCTCGATAACAAGCTTGTCGGGAACACGTGTATGCTTTACTATCCCTCGTAAATTTAGTTGTTCAAAGTTGCGGTACCTCCCGGAGTTTTGTCGCGTGCGGTCTGTAGCGTCAGTTGCTGTTGTCGTTTGTGGGTTCACGTCCCACTGATGTTGCCATGGCGAAGCTGAAAATCTGTAGCAATGCGAGGGTTTGGTTCAAGGAGAATAAAGTCTCCGTGTGGTTTGTGGAAAATCCTCCCAGTAGTACAGTTGCCTGCTAATACTGACTGTCGTAACGGCATATTTTATTGGGAAGGATCGAGGCAGGTTTTTCCAGCGTAATAGGCTTCAATGTTGAAGCTGTTTTTTAGAAGAGAATTTTGGCGCGAAATGACGCAGCTTGGAGCTGGCATCTTCGGATGATAGTCGCACAAAGTTGAGTGGGATTGATTATGGAAGTGATCCTTTGAACATGCTTTTGCCCGGCTTTGTTGCGAAACTCCCGCCTTATTCGTTTTTTTTTGCGAAACTATTAATCAAATTTTGTTTGGGATCCTTCACACACAGTACCATCTAAAGCTGTTGAAGGCTCCATTCGTTTTTAGCAGATTTGTCGGTGAAGGGATCTTATTCAGCATATTAAGAACAATTAAATGTTGGATTCAAACTAAGTTCAAACTTTTAAATCGATGTAATGCAAATTTTTACCCAGCGTTTCCTGACTTTCCTCAAACTATTGGGGGGATTTGCTCGCTATCAATTTTGTGGTTTCCAACGGGTTTCGCACCTTGCTGCGTGATTTTTATGTTAAAACTAACTCAAGTCTTTATTTCTGCAGAACTTACAAGCCCCTGCCTGCCACGAGAACATGGTTAAAGTGGGGGGTTACATTCTCGGCGAGTTCGGAAACCTAATCGCTGGCGACTCGCGGTCCTCGCCCATCGTGCAATTCAATCTCCTGCATTCCAAGTTCCACCTTTGTTCGTCTTCCACGCGGGCTCTTCTCTTGTCGACGTATATAAAATTTATTAATCTGTTCCCCGAGATAAAGGTTCAAATCCAGGTCAGTGCATAAAGTATACTCTGCGTAAGGCATCGTTATGTTTTGGGCCCAGGACCGTTTCTCGTGCGTTTCATCGTGATAAGTTGCTGTTGCGGAGGTCTGTTTGGGACAAGAAATAAAGTGCGATGCGGTGTGTTTGAACACAGTGGAAACCCATGATGTTCGCTTCTATGGACGTGTAGGTACAAGCGATGTTGACAAGCATAAATGTACGTCTATGAACATAATTTGGTCACTGTGCAGTGCTGCTGGTCTTGCTGCAGCAGTGGAGATAAGACACTACGTTCTCCGTGAAAGCTATGGGGGCGTGTTATCTTTCACGAATTTTGTTTTCCTGCTTCGTATACGTATCCAGCGAAGTTCGTGATATTGCTCGAAAGTTGCGTTATTTTTAAATGCCGTTTGACCTCTTGCCTTGCCGCACTTTGCACGCAGCAATCACTTGTGCATATGACTTGAACCTGGACCAAGAGGTTCAGGGGGACCTCATGGTTGGGGCATCGTGTGGCGCACGGGTGGGGGAACTCATTTACTATCACGAGCCGCATAAATTCTGGCTTATCGCTGGCAGTCCGCAATTAACAATTGATTTTATCCTAAAATTCCATCTTTATCTTACGAGGGATCGAGGCTTTTTATGACATAGTCTACTATCTAAGTACCTGCTTATCATGGTGCTTCATTTTGACGCGATTTTGAACTCTAAATTGGGAAACGGAAATTGCGATGCGGGCCATATCAAATGTTCACCCGGACCGCAGGTTCACATTCATGTTTGGCCGTGCTGCTCATGCCGTGTATTGGCTGCGCAACGCTCAAACGTCAACACAAGGTAGAAGTAAAAGTTATCAATCACAAGCATAGAGTATCAGATCGACGCTCCCACAAGCGCCCCTCAGGCTGCACCCTGGTATTTCAACTACCGCTTTTTTTGCGCCCGCAAGCGAAAACGTGCTGTGTGCTGCAAAACGTGCTGTGTGCTGCCTTTCAAGCGAAGCCGCGACCTTGGCACCGCCATGTTCACCTTAATGAGGAGCCGTGAACTGACGTATTGATCACGCGTCAACGATTTGTTAGCGACCCCGGCGCGTCCTTGAACAAAACTTAATTGACTGCAGGACGTTCTGCGGAACAACAACCAACTGCGAAACGCCGATGTCGAGCTGCAGCAAAGAGCACTGGAGTACTCGCAGCTAAGCTCCATCACATCTCAAGACGTTCTGGCAACTGTCCTCGAAGAGATGCCGCCTTTCCCAGAGCGCGAGTCGTCGATCTTGGCCAAGCTGAAGAAAAAGAAGCCTGCAGCGGCGCAGGTGTGATTCGAAACTGTTGCTGCATTGTAATGTTAACTGCCTTGCGAGACGCAGCTAACAACATTTTGTTAACAGTGGTGGTTTCACAGTGTTCACTGTTTTTTTTGTCTTTCTGGCAACTGCAACTCAAGTGTGTAATCATTGTCGTCTCGGTATGGAAACAACGCATTCACAATTAAAAAAAGATACGAGATCTTGCAGGTTTCATGAATGTGAACGAAACACCCAACGTGGACGTCTTAAGAGTCAAAAAAACGTTAGGTGACGTCGCCAAAAACTTACATTCTATTGAAACCTGCTGTTTTGCAGCGGCCAGCAGTAAAAAGTAGGTCGTTTAAAAAACGTGATGCCGATAAGATAGCTTCGAGCTGAACAGCGACCTGCTTATACCTTTAATAATGTCTTTTTTTTCGGTGCACAGGAAGTAAAGACTATTACTGCCTGCTGCTTGCATTAATACCAGTATTTCATTAGATATTCTTTGCTTGAGCTGTTGCTTAGGACGAAACTAAAACATGTGATTTCTATGCCAAAGAGCCAGTACGCGTTTGAATAGCTGGAATGCACAACCCGTTATGCATATTGCATGTGATCGTAAAATGCAATCAGAGCTGCTCTTGTATGTCCGGAAATTCTGTTTGTTGCTCAGTAATTACGTAGCATCAAGGTTTCAATGGCAACAGGTTGTTCTCACCCCGATTGAGTGGTGCACATGCAGCTTCGTTGCTGTCGTTAATGCGTGTTGTATTTATTTGGAGAAGGCGCTCGAAAAAGACGAAGAAAAGCAGAAGAAAGGAACCTCTCCGACCGTGGAAAACCACGTGGACACCGAAAAAGAGTCAAAGACCAGCGTACCAGTAAATGCGCTTTATAGCAGTTGCTGTAGTCGTGGTTCAATGCATCGCACTACGGATGATAAAAGTTTAAACTTTCGACGTTCAAAAACTATATTTTCTGCAAACCGTCTCTTATCGCTTGCGTCCTAGTCCAGTGACGGTCCAGTCTGACGTGCAGTCGCTGAAGGGTGACGCAGCAATCAAAGCTTTTTAATTGCAACGCACATTGTTGCTGCTACCTTTTTGGCAATGGTATTTTCGGTAATAACTTGGATGTTACCAACATAATCGAAACATCGTCTCGTGTAGAATTCCAACTCAGTGGATCTTCTCGGTCTCGGCACACCGCCCGTCGCCGCAGAATCAAACAGCAATTCATTGTTCGACATATTCGCCGGCGCTGCTGCTCCCGTCGCTGACGAAGTGGTTGACGTCAACATGCCGAAGTAAGAGAGCACGCGGCTCGCGTTTTCGCTTGTCGTCTGTGCACTGCAACAGCGTTTATTGTTTTTGTGCTTTTTTTTCGGCGTGGCTTCTGGCGTTTTTGAGTGCCTTGCTTCAAAACCAGGATTGGTCTCACAGCGTGTTCTCAAATTTTCTGCGCTTGTGGCTTGCTTGTCCTGGTAGAAGTATACAGGCATTGTCTTCCCAGAACTCGGCGTTTAGAACTCAGCGTTTTTATTTATCAAACGCGCCTTTAATCACCCTTTCTACCTTAAAGCTCTGCTACGCCAGCGCCATCTGCCGGCGAACAAGACGCCGGTGGCGTGACACCAGATGTCATGGCTCAATATATGACGAAGTAAGAGACGTGGTGGCTCATGACGTTGTTGTGGCTGTTGAGGTGTTGCTGGTGGTGGTGGGATGAATATCGGAATAGTTAACGTACGAAGCTCAGCGCACTCAGCTGCGTACGTTTGTTAATTGCCGAAAACACTGAACGCCAAAAAACTTTCAGGAGATTTGCTATCGCGTCTTGTTAATTTGCTGGCACGGTGCAATTGTCGATTTTGCCAAAAATCTGCTCTGGTCGGTGACGGACCCACAGTGAAGGATGGAATAGTGCAATATAGCCTTATTAATCGAGGGTCAATTAAATCTGATGAGCCGTTTAATCGAGCCTGATTTCGAGGCAACGGCGAGTTAGCTGGACTGTAATTGCCGGCAACTTTTTATCTAACGCCCCTGTAAAACCTGCCCGAAACTCACAGCTGTCATGTTAATTTTTCGCCAATACCCTGCTTGCTTGCAATATCGAAGCTCGTCGAGATTTGTGATATACTTTACATAGCATGCTGCGGAGAAGATTGTCTCTGCCCGGTAATAATTTGCAAACGCAATCGTGTGTTCGAGCGCTGTCGAATCACTGATTCCTGGTAAATATCTTGTGCTCAGCGATATCGGATTTGACGGCACCGGTCAGACCGCGTCTGACCCGTTTTCGGACGACTGCGGGTTTATTTCGGGCGAAAACCTTGTTGATCCCGAACCCGTCGGTCCCGCGGCATCTAGTTCCAACACGGCGTCGTTCAGCGTGGACCTTCTGTGTGGTTCCATTGAGCCCGTTGCACCAAATGACCTCGCAATTCCACCCGACGACCCATTGCAGTCAGTATCCGTGCTGCCGCATCCTAACGTAGTCGGTTACGATGACGCGGAGTTTGCGGAGAAGTAAGAAACGGGGTGGGACGTTGGTGTGCCGTCCGTCACGTATTCATCGACTCCATGCACAACATGCAGTGACTCGAGTTATACCTCGATCGTCAGAGCTGTGGAGTCGGGTGTGCGTTCTCGACCGGTTCCAGAGCTTGGCCAGGCCGTCGCAGCTGTGAAGGTCTCCAGGCATGCTAAAGAACGCATGCAACTCGACGCCAGCTGACATTGCGACTCCACAGCCCTGTAGTATGTAGTGGTCGCATGTCTGTGTTGTCCATGAATAGTTTCACGGCAGTAGCGAAAGTTCTAGCTTTTTCGGAGTGGCTGTTTCGGTTGCTGACAATGCTCGCTCGCCCAGCAACTTCACAGTTGTCTGTTGGACAGCGATCATGTTCAAGAAAGCGGTCGACTTGGCATCTTGAGTCAGCTTATGGTAAACGGAGGTTTAGTATTTTCAACAGCTAGCAAAGGCGTTTACTAAGTCACGCTTGCGAACACGAGCTGGTGTGGCACCCGTGCCTAAACGCGTGACCAGGTTTTACCACAGTTGGCGCTTTGTAGTTAATCGCCTTTCCAGACAACGCGCTTTTTAGCGGAGGAGACGCTCGTGTAGCGCTGGCTACTTGCCCGTGGTTAGCACTTGTCCTACTGCCGGACATGACACTCTCATGCCCTCGTGTTGTTGAACTACAGAGTCACGTGTGCTTGGCCTGGCACAAAACGTTTGCGTTTTAATGCAGTGGATAGTTGCACAGCACAGTTATGAAGCGTGCGAATCCAAATGACGTACTTGTGTGGTTGCCGAGTACAATATCGAGTAGCTTCCGACTACCATGGATTGCCTGTCAATGTTGTTCGTTCAGAACTCGCTTATTTTTATGTAAAGAACGGAAATAATTGACCTTGGTACAGCAATAAATCAAACCGTTGGTTTTGCGTTCATCACTGTTCCGTTTCACGGCACTGGGCCGACGAGAATTTCCAACAGACCAAAGCTTTTTCAGTTGAAAGGAAAACTTCCCCTGCTTGAACCCATAGCTTTTTCCGTACAAGCCTCACTTGCGCTTGCCGTAGCGAACCGCATTAAATGTTTCCGTAGCGTTCGCTTAGACAGCTTGCTTTCGCAGATTTCTGTTCAAGAACAGTGGAGTTTTGTTCGAGAACGATCTGTTACAAGTCGGGGTCAAGTGCGAGTTCAAGGAGCATTACGGTAAGCTGTGTGTGTTTGTCCAATATCTCGGTGAACGGCGTCTGTCAACCAACGTTTCACAATGGTAACTAAACTGTGATGTTTCTCTAACGTACGCTCGATTCACATACTGTATTTAAGGTTTAGTGTGGATGATTCCCATGTTGATATGGCAGAAGTGCCTCTCCCACTTCAAGAGAATCTTTCATTATGTTTTTCGTTCTCAGTCGGCGTGTGTTTTTTTCAAGTATATTTATCAGAAGGCCAGAATGGACTGAATCACACTTTGATTTTATAAGCTCAAAGGCTTCCGCAGTTGTTCATGCTGTAGGGATGTACAGGATTGAGATCACCGTGTCTTTTAAGCTGTGTCGATTTTTTTCCTTGTAGAAGACCGAGTTCATTCCAACTTTCACGGAATAAGCGTATCGCAGAGGCGCTACTGCTTATTTCAGTCTGCACGCTGTGATCTGTGGCAACTGCGCAGAGTCGATCAAAATATCGTAGATATGTAAAATTGGTGAAAGCAGTCGGTTCGAAATGGGTTTGGCATTATATAAGGCTGAAAAAGCAAATTCGAACTTAATTCACTTCTGAAGAGTGAAGACATCACAGTTGGTCGCGAAACACGCTGTTTGTTATCGTTGAAATTCTTCGTCCTTATTGCAGCTATTGTTGGCATTTTTACCATTTTCAAATTGCGTTTTTTGTAGGAAGGCTGTGTACTTTTAACATTTCATTGCTCTTTGTGCAACTGAGTGACTCAATGTTGCATTTTCAGGTCGAGTCGGATTGTTCTTCGGGAACAAGACTCCGGCTCGTTTGATGCAGTTCTCCGCGTCGGTGAAATTAGTCGGCGATCTGGATGGAAAGGTGGCAATCTTTTCTGTCATATACCGTGCGGTTACTGCCGCCCTAAGCAAATCATCACGAAAACTGTCACCACAACATTAGTAGATGTCGTGTGTCTCGGGTGGTGACAGCATATGATTGATTGACCAGGTCCATACAGTTTTAGTAAAAATGGTCGAACTTGCAAATCTTGAGCGTTTCGCTCAAGGTGTGGTTGGTGTTGCAAAATTTCAGGATGCCACTCAATCTCTATCGTAGCTTTTTTGCTTGGCACTACCTCGCTTCAGAGATGTGTGGACCTTTACGAGTTTGGTATAACAGACACTAGCTCCATTTGTCAGAAATCGTACGTGGTATGATATTGAAGGGCCTATTGTAATGCAGTGCACTTACCGGTGGTTCGCTGTTCGAAAAAGTGTAAGAAGCGCTTCTGTACGAAAATCATTAAAAGCCCTTTTTTGATAAAAACCGGTTAAGAGTGAATGTGAAGTAGCCCGGTGTAAAGAAGCTTCTGGTAGAAACCCAACTGATAAAAACTGAGTTTTGTTTAGGAAAAGCCGACTTTGGTCTTACTTGACTGACAACTACTTCAGCAAAAACGTATGTCGTTAAAGTCAGACGAAAATTAAGCGCGATATGTGGGTATATCGCTCGTAGTCACGTTCTATCAGTTGAAATTGAGTGCGTCACTGAGAATCCCGTCTCAGCGGAACCTTGCTTTTGGTCGTGGGAGTGCTGGCGCCACCTACGGACTAATGCGTCCCCTGAATTCTCCCTCCTCGAGATAAAAGCATAAGAAAGGTTCCTTATACATGGCGCGTTTGGGAAGAAGTGAATAAGGCGTAACCGCGAGCATGTTTGTTTTTATGTGTTCAGTAGTTAATCTGGTTAAGTAGAAGTTGATCGTTAAACCTTGATTGGTTTAATGAAAGCAAAGGTCGTGTTTTCTGCTGTATTTGTAACACGAAACCGGTCGCCATTATCTGCGCTGTGGGCCAACTTTTGTTTCCATCATTTTTTTGTGCAGCAGGGTTAGGATGTTCGACCCAATGTGCACGATGCGTGTCAGGGTTTGCTGTCGAAGCGTGTAGTGTGTTTTTATTACATCGCGTTTTCCACTCTGCGTGTACGACTTTGATAAATTTCGTCATCGCTTGGCAGCTCAACGTAGCTACGCAAAAGGAGGCCCCAACTGCTATCGAAAGCGGCGCTCAGGTCCAGCACTTCCTTAACCTCGAATGCAGCACCGTCTTCACCGATACGCCTCTTGTGGAAATCAAGTAGGTTGCGGGTGGCGCCCGTCTGCTGTTTTGTGCAAATAGGTGAATAAAACTTGTGCTTGCTTCTGTATATTCATTTGATCGATGTACACAGTAGCGCAGACACCAGCCAGGTTTGCTAACATGGATTAAGTTCATCGCATTCTTCAGCATTCCTGGTAAATCGGTCTTCCAACGTCTACTCCCAACAAAGGCAGTGCGTATATTTCCTGACTAGTTCTTCTTTTCATAAAAATCACCAGCATTTTGGACCTTTTAAGCGACGTTTATCTTGACTATCTATGAAATTGACCAGCTGTTTTTTCAAGACGAGTCTTTTTCTGGAGGTTATTTTGGAAACAGTGCTTGTCCCTTGATGTTCAGTCCCAAAACACCCTCGTAAAGTTCTAGAAAACTAGCTACGCCGATACTGTGATGTTCTCATTTACGGTGACTGTCTTTGAACATCATCATTGTTTGTGAACCTACCGGTCGCAGATTGTTTTTTCAGGCAGCGCAGCACTAGCTGGGCACCAAAACTATTAGGCACAAGGTTGTAGCGGTTGTTCACAGTCCGACACCGCGTCTCATGTTGACTGAGCGTCAACTGCCATTACGACACAATACTGTTTGGGCATTTCCTATACGCGTCTCACAACCTATACATTTCTGTGTGCGTGCGTGTGGTCACGTGACAGTTTTCATCCAACACCTCGTGTACCTTACCGAAATTCGGTTTTCTCGTTTTCTGCTCTGCGACCGCGATCCATGCGGTGTTTACCAAGAACCTTTTTCGTTACCGTGCTACCGCCGTGCTGTTTAAATAAAACGGAAGGAGTAACAAACAAATAAAAGGCGACTGGTTCGTAGATAGCCTCCACACAATAGGTTCCTAACGGGGGATCTCTACGAGATCAGCAACCGTGAAAAAAGACCGCTAACGAAATATACATGAAGATCTCTAAGCCGATAAAAGCCACTTTAATAGTCGTAGCAAACTGCTGCATGTGTCGTCAAGTGTTGCAAAGTCAACGCATAGTTGCTCTTACAGTAGATGGTTGTCGACAGTCAAAATAAACTTGACCACGTCATCCTCGTCTATTGTACTTGGTCTCCAAAAGCCAGCGCCTTGTCGAAGCTTGACGATTATGATCAATACCGACATGATCGTTTGCGTCCTGGATCTTGAGTTTAATACGATTTGCTTGTTGCGATAAACAAAACCACCAGTATCAGATCCTATGTTGCTTCGGTCCACTGAGTACTTCCGCCATTCAGTGTGGTCGGCAGAAGAAGCTTTTTTCTTAGTGCGTCAATATTTCTGGTTAAAATCAAATCACCATTGCCAGTGAATCAGCTTTGTCGCGCGCTGACAAACTCTGAATTACACGCCCCTGTTGCATAGCGTGACATAAGAGGCCCCGATGCACGTAGGCAAGTAAATCAATTTTCACTTAGTTCATTCGTTGAAAAGCGCACCTGACTGAACTTCCTTTGTTAGCAAGAAAAAGCGCCTTGTATTGCGAATTAGATTTTTTTTTCCTATATGGGATTCTCCGGTAAGCTGCTTTTTGCCACCTTCCCTGGTGTTATCATTATGAAAATTTGCAGCTCGTGGTTATGAGCGCTGTTCTCTCTTTTCGTCGAAGAATCTGGGCAGTTGTGTCAAACCCGGCTATTGCGAGACCATGTAGCCAAGTAAATTGTTTTGTTTTGTGCTACGCGCCGACCGCAGAAGCAATGTTTGTTTTTTTAAACAAAAGGTACACCCACAACGGAGCCCCTCACTCTCTGTCGCTCAAGCTTCCGGTTATGATCAACAAATTCTTTGAAGGAACCAACATGAATGCAAGCGACTTCTTTGGCAGATGGAAGCAGCTCGGACAGTGAGTTCTCTTTTTTAACGTAAAGCATTTTTACGTATCAGCCACTTAGCTATTTGCTTTTTGACGGCATCTAAATCTCGCTCAGCTTTTTAAAGACGTAGTTTTGATTTATGCAAACTATAATTCTTCGCAAACTGTCTCAAAAGAGTGATATTCGTCATTCAGTGACGTACTTTGCTGTGTTTTCGTGGCAGATGCTTTAAATTTTGATCTCACTCATTAAACCTGCTGTTAGCTTTTGCCGCTATACGTTGGTCGCTTCACCGAGATTTTGCATTGAAAGTTCTTCGTTTGCGGTTCTTCATTTTTAACGAAAGTCTCCGCAGGCCCTCACAAGAATGCCAGAAGATTTTCCAGGCCAAGCATCCTATTGAAAAAGATTCTACCCAATTGAAGCTTGTCGGTAGGTTTTCGACTTCTTAAAGCGTATTAGAGATTCTTCGAAGAATGACATGACAAACTTAATGGACAAACTCGTATTATTTTTTGTATTTTTTTCCATTACCCGCGCCGCCACTTTCGAAGTCGATCGATTGACGTAAACAGATCACCAATTGCCCGAAGTGGCTGAGAGAGCGATCTTGATATGCACCAGTAAAATATTTCCGTCAATTGATTCAGGCTTCGGAATGGAGAGCTTGGATGATATAGATCCAAATCCTGAAAACTTCGTGGGTGCGGGAATCATAAAAACCAAGACAGCTCAGGTCGGCTGCCTTCTGAGGCTGGAGCCGAACAAACAGGCCAAGGTAACTTGTGTTTCTTGTGAATGTGCCAGTGAGAAGCACTGTTGCACAAGCTGAGAGGGCACAATGAATTTGGCTGGCTACAGACACGTGTAAGTCACATTATGAATACCTCCACAGTTGCCGCATAAAAAATTCAGTTGCTGCATAAAAATTCAAGTGCTATATTTTTTTTATACAAACTCGGCATAGTTCTAGTCAACACTCAACGAGATTTTCCAGAGTATAAGTTGGCCAAACTAGTAGCCACTTTTTTTTGCTATGCAGTGTGCGCGCCAACACCGTTTCCGCCTTCGTTGTCAGCAATCGCTGTCGTGACCATGGGCGTCGGAAGCATATTTTCAAGGGGGGGGACAAAAGTGGATTGGATTTTTCCAGTGGGGGCCAAAGTGACAAAAGTTCAATTTACCCACTGGAAACTAAGAAAACGACCTTTTTTGCTAAAAATTAAACAGGAAAATGTCAATTTCAAATTCGAAGTGGGGGCCTTGCCCCCCCTTTCCGACGCCCATGGTTGCGACCTGTTGCTTTGAATTCTGATCACAGCTGCGTGCTAATTCCTCATATCGCTCATTGTGCATTTAGAAAGGAATCTGGGACGTGAAAACCGTACGGCAAACTGTGAATTCGCCTTGTTTTCCGCGCAGATGTACAGACTCACCATCAGGGCAAGCGTCGGGGAAGTGGCGCAGCGATTGTGCAGCCTTCTAGAAGATCAGTTCTAGATCCTGAGGAGCGGCAGGACAATCATATCTTTTCATGGCCATCTCACGTCGGTGGCGAGGAGGCTGTCGTCCCCCTTCTTTTCCCATCGCACTTCTTCGTCTGGCTGTAATTTTTTCGTTTTTCGTCGTTTACTGTTCCTCCCCCCTCCCCCCCCGGACGTTAAGCTGGCGTTGTGATAGCGCGATTCTTCCCTGGCTCGCACAAGAGCGGTTCAGCTTAGGTCAGTTGCGCCGCCGCCGCCGCGTTCGTTGAATTTTACACTGTTGGTTTGTGGGTGGTGGCTTGCTTGTGCTTTCTCACCTGCACGCGGCTGCTCGTCAGTCATGGCTCGCTGAAGCGACCGCGACAGCAGTGAACAAGAACGCTTCTCCATCTTGTAGGGATTTCGTAGAGCTTCTCGGCGACGAATCTTGTTCGACCCGGCGCATGTGACTGAAACGCCGACATCGGTGAGGTGGGCTTTCGCTCAAGCGGCTATACTGCAATTTCAAACTGCCTCCTTCCTTCGTTTATTGCGTGTTCGCTCCTCTTTAGTTATTGCACGGATTTGAGCGAATTCTCAAGTGCATATGGACCGTTTGGATTAGGCTTGATGAGTGTTTGTTCCAAAGCAGTTGATGAGACTGGGCAAATTAGAAAAAAATCAAGACGTACTGGTTTGGAATATTTTTTCCCGACACGGCTCCACAACTCGGGAGGTATCTGTTAACACGTTGGTTCTGTTATCCTGCTACCTTTGTTCGTGCAATTGATGCGATGCACCGTTGTTGGTTGGTAGTGACGCTACGAAATGGAGAAGTGGCTTTCAGTTTACATTCGAAGTCGAAAATACTCTCAGTTCCCGCGGCTGTCGACGTCATACGTAAGTTTTCAAGGCGTGCCACCCTGCCCAGGCAAGCCGAGTGTGGATGGTGGCGTTAAGTCTTCCAAACATTGGTAACGTCTTGCCCTTAAAGGAAAACGCTGCTTTTAGTGTGCAAGTTCAGTTCGGTCGTTTGCTTTCGGCTTAAGTGGAAATGGTTGCGCTGGAGTAGACGAGCAGCCTGCTTTGCTTTTCCCGATTCTACGGCGAGGAATAATTTGCTTTAGAAGTAGTCCATTTGCCAGCATGATCTTGTTTCGCAAGTTTGGTGCAGCGTGCACCATTCCCCGTCGCCAGCCGGCGTCTTCGAGTTTTAGTTTCGTGCGTATTTCTTTGTTCGATTTACCCGCCCCCCAAGCTTACAAACAGCTGCGCTGTCTCCCCTGCCCAGAACACCGGAAAAGCGTTAGTTGGGGGCTGGATAAGTTTACCTTGCTGCGCGAACCGCAATTTCCCGATTTGGCGAGAAGTTTCTGCTGTTCCAATCGCAAGTTGTCTGCGACGAGCTTGTGCGTGAAACGATGCAGACGTAAAACTGAAAAAAAAGTTTCCACGGGTCTTCTTCGAACAATCGGCTGCACGCCATCAGTCATTCGAAGCCGCAGTCACGACAGCTTGCTTTCGGCGCTGTGGAGCTCGTCCGCTGCAGCAGGTAGATCTGTTCAATTAGCACTGTTGCCTCGGTATACTGTCATTCGCTGCTGCTTTGTAAACTGTGTTGACGCTGCCTTGGCATTTGGCCGACCGTTGCATGTGCAGATCGTCATCAGCTATATCGAGTAAAATCCTCGGAAGTATTTAACCACTGCATTGCAGCCACGAGCAACGTATGTTACGGTTATTGTTGTAGCGCTGGTCCACGATAGCCTGAAAGCTTCTTATTGGTTGACAACTACGCACCAAGGGAAGCATTTAGTGCAGTCGTTTAGCCGGCGCCGTTGGCAGTTCACACATGCTGCTTCATATGGCAGGCGACCGACGAATCTCCACGAATGTAATTCATTTCCGCCACCAGTCTCGCTGGCTTCTCATCGTCCTTTGCCCACACCTATTTCTCGTGCTTTTTCGTCGCCGTTCATTCACTATTGACACCTTGTTGTACAAATCGCTCAGAAATCGTGGCGCATCGCCCTTATTATTACTATTGTGTGTCATGCGTTCGTTTATTTGCGGTCATCGCAAACGGCCAGGTTTCGCCCGACCAAAGTAATCCCTACCGTTGAAATAGACTATTGTCAGATGACTTGTCTGCTGGTTTGTATCCAGTGAGTTTGTTGCCCCTGGTGTGCTCGTCTGGCTGAGACCTTGATGCTGTCGGGGATGGGTGAGCCTGATTAAATTTGACTTACGGCCGCTGTTATACTTTCGGACATCACTAAAGGAGGGTCGTGAGTGGTGGTAGTGTCGGGTTCACCGTCAGTAGTTGGGGGTGACTTGTTGATTTTTTGCTGAATATTATCCCCCAACAACGGAAACCTGACGATGCGCCTGGTCTAAGGCTTGCGTCACATTTTCTAAGCAAGCTAAGAGTGGCGGGTGACTCCTAAACAGTGTTCCTTCTAAGAAAACTCCACACTGAACAAACGCTTGTTTTGTTGCGCACGAAGCGTATGCAATTGCGCAACCATGCAGACACACAAACAGTGAAACTTTAAAAGGGCTATGGCGGTATGCGATATATATATCATATGAAGTTTAGAATGTTGGAAGTGCGCGAGAATGAGATAGCACTGCACAAATTGTCTGGTGGTATTGCTCACCTTAAAGGGAACACTGCTCCTAAACAAAAGTATGGATCGTTTTTTTCTTGTGAAAGCATCTTTTGTTGGACCTTGGGAGCTTAAATGGTGTTTTTAACCCGTGTTCCCAAGATTCTAGTAGCACAAACTAGCCGCTCGAAAGAGTAATATGGTGATACCGCAGCAGAACGGTCGCTAGGAAGTTTTCACTAGGGGTCTTTACGTTTGTGCTGAGGGGTTTGTCATTGAAAATTTGATAAAATCTTCAATGATTTACAGTGTTTCATATTTCGATTTGGGGACAAATCTCC
>Ga0210059_1001789_pt1 | contig 32886 bp, 27 predicted proteins | sample Ectturendosymbi2_FD_188042 | JGI IMG/M metagenome (GOLD analysis project Ga0210059, IMG submission 188042) | Ecteinascidia turbinata endosymbiont from Florida, USA - Sample 2 (SPAdes) (version 2) | ecosystem: Host-associated > Tunicates > Ascidians > Unclassified | place: Key West, Florida... | reverse complement strand
TGTGAGTGTGGCGCAGAAGAACAAACTGTCGACCATGTTGTCCTCCAATGTCCAATCCATCGACCTCCCCATGGACTGCATGGCCTGACGGTTCTGGACTATGAGAGAATCGAATGGCTGCTCAACATCTGCCCCGAGATCTAGTGCGGCCAAACAGTGGTTTGAACAACTCGCTCAAAGGAAGAAGCAGGAGCACAGGTCAGTCTCCCAACTAAGCAACCTGATGTCTTGAAGTTGCCAAGCCGAAGCAAGGCGAACTAAAAGGCTCTCACTATTTTGTCCGCTAATAACTCTCCAGTAGTACTCTCAGCTGACTGCTTCTTTCGATTATATTCAGATATACGACAAAAACTCCAATGCACTTGAGCGTGAAGCCAGAAACACATAATGTTAAAACAATTCGATGTAGAATCAGAATCGGAACTAGAATGGCGACGACAAAAGCGTTGAGCGTTCGAATGCACCACAGGAAACAGCGACCGACTGCGGTTATGTAGGTTTGCAGGCTATCGTGTCGACGGTCGGACTGTTCGCAAACAAGTACATCGCATTTAATCACGAATGGAATATTGCTGGGAATTACGCAGTAAAAATGCACAAAACATTAAAGCACTTATGTGTCCACTATAATGGCATACGTGTGCTAAACGCGATGCCAACTGTAGGCTAGTCATTCGATTTTGTCCAACGGCCGACAGTAGATATCCTTTGCGCAGTTCCACGCAGTTACAATGACCATGTGTTATGAAGTCATCTTCGGAAATGCATGCTGAACTGAATCGTCGTAATTGCTCTTGAGATGTAGATTTATGGGTGGGTTGAACTAAATGGAACTGACATTTGAAGATTATGTTTTCGATTGTCATAAAAAAATCACGCCCGGCAAACCATAAACTTGTCTTTCCAGCTCTGTTTATTAATATCTATGCCAACCACCGGCTTACTTTCGATTGCGACTCTACACGTGTCTCTACATTACTGCACAATATTGCGTTACTGCCAAATTGAAAAAGTAATTTAGTCAGGGCTGTTTGCTTTCTTCCTGATGTCTAAAACTGTTTTATTCTTTCACTTCAGAGACCAAATGCAAATTGCACGCTAGTTGAACGCATTACTCAACACCACAACAAAAACCGTGCCTTTTTTTAACAGAAGTGAAAAACTGGAGGACATGGTCATCGGGTTAAAGGCTCTTTTCAGCGAGCACGAAGTAATGAGTCAACTGGCATTCGTCGCCGGTGTCGGATTTGGTTTGTCGGCGGTTTTCGTTGCCGTGCTTTTCATACTCCGCAAGTTCAGAAAGCGAAAGCTCAACTGAGGTCCGTGCGCGGATTTGCGAGTTTTTCCCATTCGCGCTGCGGCTCTCGGACGAGTGTTATTGGTGTGTGTGGCTGCTCTGTTAAAGATTAGGCATGAGCTGACAGCGACCGTGCGAGAATGCTTTACTATCGACTTGTGCATTGCGGTTGTACGTAGTATTTTGTGCAGTGGTCCACAGAAGTGCCTGATGCTGTGAAGAGTTAAGACATACTGGAAAACTGCGAACGTAGCTCTCTTCTATTTCTTGCTTGTAGCAACCCAGCAGGTGCTATCACGCGCTATGAACATCGAAATGTATTTTAGAGCATTAGTACTTTTGTCTAAAAACGTTTGTTGGTTTTTGTTTAGAAACGCCGTTGCAATAGCGTACTAACTTTACCGTAGTTTTCTAGAGAAGGTTTCGCGCATATACTTTCATCATTTTCATGGTTTTTGTCTCTTTGCATCGCAGCACATTCCTTTCTGCGTGTTCACTCACTCAAACAAGACCATTTTACTGTTTTTTCGCCCAGCTTCGAACGGTAGCATGATTTTGATATGAATTCAACCACTGCGCTCTACTTTCAGTACCTCAAAAATGCTAATATTTTTCTTAATCCCACCTATCCTTTGCTGGGCCAGACCTGGAAGTAATTTATTGTCCGCTGCTTTGGCGCTGCCCTTACAACTCTGCCCGAGGTCAGCAACGCATCTGCGCTGAGCACGCGTCACACAGTGGTCACCTTCAGTTTCTCAGAAAATAGTATCAAAATCTATTTGCTCCATACTTCTTTGACCACCTTCCGCACTGTTCAAATGACAAAATTAAGGCTTACTTTCCAATATTTTTCAAATATAAGTAGAAATACCACAAATTCTTAGCACTGGTTGAGGACGATGTCATGTTTGGCCCCTAATTCGGAGAATGCAATGTTTTTATTGGCAAAGTGGATTAAGTACTGGCAAAAAAAGGAATAGATCTGCATCCCTTAGCTTTTCCTTAGCTTAAAGTTGTATCCATATTTTTTTCTTCAAATTGTTGGTAAAAATATGTAACTTGGAACTAAGCTTTTTTTCGCTCATTAGACCGACTTTTTTCAATGACCGAAAAACATAAGTCAATTCGGTCATAATGTCCCAAAATACAGGCTAGTGAATACTGTTAAAGCGAGTTTTAATACTATTATGAAACAAATGACCGAAACGTCTGAGTGAAAAAAAATCAGACTTGGATTAACAAATAAAAACGGCTCCAGCTCAGATCTTGCCGTGGAGGTGGCATTGGGGGAGTGCTTTAGGTCGTTTTTTTGTTTGTTTTGGTCGATAAATGCATGTCTTTGTTATCTCAACGGCCAGTGGAAAAGTACGTTGTGACTTCTCGACGTTCTCGTGTTGTTAGCTGCATCAAAACATTTTCTGGTGTGTGTGCCTTGTACTGGATTATCACCGTGCACTTTTATGTCAGTGGTACACAAATTTGGCTTGGACGTCCAACCATATTGCACTTTGCGATTGACACCTGTAATCCATAGCCACCTTACATGGTAAGAGCAGGCTTGATATTCTTCACAGAGATAATGCCTTCGCTCAAAGAAAGTAACCCTCCTTAGACGACGGTTCCATTAACCGGAACCAATGGGCAGTTTCTTTATTCGAGTCTGAAGCGTGCGTTTGGTCTTTGATAAAAGTTAGTATCGACGCCTGAAGCCCAATAAACAACATGTTTGGTGGTTTCGGTGATGGTTCAAATCAATTCGTTGTGCAATATCGAGCCTCCTTCCCATATTGCCAGGGGTGCCGTACTAGAGAAAAATTGAGGGGGCCCAGATATGCTTTTTGAAGTGAAGTACTGTAAAAAGATAGTTGCCTTTTTGCGCAGCGCATTTGCCAAAGAATCGTCCGCCACAGGTTCTTCGCTTCGTCCGCTGATGAATATGGGCATCGAAAAGCATCAACATGCATTTTGGTTGTGAGACAAATTTGTGGGAAGGTGCACCGATGTACATGTTGCTTATGACTATCGTACAACAAACAGCGCTTCAACGTTGACTGCTAGTCAGTCATGCTAAGTGTTCGAGGACACTGTGCTGGTCACCAGAAACACAAATCTATCTACACTCAACTGCGCTAAAGATGGAATTTCTAACTTTGAAATTAACCCTGTCTTTATAAACTTCTTACTTTTTCTGGTTGTGAGGTGAGCTCGTTAAAAAATTGCTCGTGTAACTTGCCGCGTATAGTTCTTTGTACATAATCGTAGACAACCACTGCAAAAACATAGTATTTGTGATGCGTTTTTATATCCGATCTCAGCATCATGAATGTCTAGACGTGTTGCCAAACTTCATGACAGCTGCATCAGATTGTGTTTTCCGCAAAACCATTTCAAGTCGATGATGTTATTCTTTGCACTGTTGCTTTTTCCTCCAAACTTGGTGGTGCCTTTGATAAAAAATTGTACGCGTTCTATTGGATGAGACCGCAGTTCCAGTCTGAATGCTGTGTAGCGGATGTCGTACGTGATGACGCGACCATGCAACAAACCGAGCTACTGCACTACCTGTATCACTGAAAGATCCGCATCGCTGCGGTTGGTCGTTTCCTCTGTTGTTTGGCGGGCACGGTGTTTGTGCCTTCGAACGCCTCGTGCAATACATGTAGACGTATATACAGCAAACGTACTGTTGGAATATTTTTACGAGTATCGCCCTGCTTCTGGTCGCTGGGCTTGGCTCGTAACGTGAAGCGAGCAGACGAGTGTTTCATACCTGACAGGTGGGAAATCAGAAAAATGCAAGGTCATCGAGATCTTCTGTAAAGATGTATTTTAGTACAGTGTGCAGTCGTGTGTCTTAGAAATTCGGAGTTCTCATTTAAAGAAAAACGCAATTAGAAAGAGCATGTTTATCGTTAGGTTTCTTTTAGATGTACTAGTAGATTTCTATGGTTGGCTGGTTTACGAACTCCGCAGACCTCAGTCGATATCCTCTACGGCGAAGCTTTTCACCATCTAGACGGGATTTCCTGTAGTTCCAACGTCTATAGGTAGTTTTGCATTGCCGATTTAATTAAACTTTTATCTGTCAGGTATGGAATACTAAAAAGTAAGGTTTTCAGGGAATGTCGCTGACGAAATGCGAATTTCCGATTCTTGTGGCGTGAAGGAATGATGCCTTGATTTTACTCTTCAAATTGGTTTCAGCGAAGCCTTGCAGAATAAGCACTTCAAACGCCGCACTAGCCCCAGTATAGTGCAAGGGTGCGAAAATATTTTGGCCTCACGCATCGACTGTAGACTTCGAAACGAATTGAGAAATGCTAGTCTAGCATGGCCTCAAGATACTTTCTGCTTTTAAATTAGATACTCGATGACCATTAAATGTAATGCCCAAGTAACTATGGCTGCATATCTTGTGCCATTGTTAACATATAGACTATGTTGTAATGCAGCGGTAAAATTTGCACCTGAAGCATTCATTACTTTCTAAGTGCTTCGTAAACTTTCTTGGCTTTACCTTACTTAGATAATTACGTTGATTTCATTATAAATAAAACAATGCTTGCAATATCTGAGAAATTAGGAAAAGTGATTCTGTTATGTCAATTATTGGAACTGAATTTTTAGAAAAATTTCCGTGCTTGACAGTGCCAAACGTTTTTTGCCAAATCCAAAAATGTGCAGTATAATTCGCCTACAACGACTTTGGTCATAATGACGCTTTAGTCGGTCCCGCCAGAACTCCTATCGTTTACATGCATTCCAGTTCGGCTACAACGACTTTGCGCATGGCGACACTTTCTGTCGGTCCCCGCCGAACATTTTGTTCGTGTATAACGACAGTTGCAAGATTTATTGACAGTTTGAAGTGTAAGCTCAGCTACGTGGAGTCACCAAAAATATTTTATGACCGAATAGGAACGTAGTTTAAGTTAAGGGGCGTTGAGACGTGATCGGTTTGGCGTGAGAATGGCATCAAGGATCGCGCCATCAGCAGCAATGGAGGCAAATCGTTACATGAGTTTTACTACACAGTACTGTATTAGGGATTGTTTTGAAGAAGTTTAGGTTGCTCATGCTTAGCATTGGGTTATAGCCTAGCTAGACCATGCCCACAAAGCGTACGTTTATACACTGTTTGAAACATTTTCAAATCAACTGGGAGCTTCATGAAAATGTAAAGAAATAACATGAAATCTAAATGCATTGTCAAAAAAGCATTCTTTAAAATGTTACTCGAGAATACAGTGCCATTAAATATTCGCTTACGGAATGCAGCCTAGATCTGTCACTATTGACAAAATGGCCGGTATTTCTGCAAAACTAATCTGCCAACCCTAATTTCGATAGATGAGCATGTACCCCTAAAATTTCTTATGACAAAAAGGCTGAAGAAAATAAAAATATATATTATAAAAAAATATATATATATATATATAATCGAATACTGATTTAATTATAGTTCCTCTTCCGAATTTTCTTCTGCAGCGCAAACATTAACATTTGCAGAAGAACTTATGCAATTTGCAGCCCTCTTCAACGCCATTTTGGACAAGCAAAAAGCTAATCTTGGTCACACTGACGGAAAATGTAGAGATTGCGAATATATTTGTGTATTGTGGAAAACGAGCTACACTCTTCTTTTCCAAATACTGAAATTCCCTTCGCATAAATTTGTGCCTAATGGTTTCCAACTGTATTAGAAAGCTCTCTTTTTCTATGTTGCATAGAATTAAGAATTATCTTTGAAGTTCAATTGGGCAAAAACTAAGCATGCTGTCTCTGACCAGCATGGAGCATGAGATTCTTGGAGATAGCGACCTGGAGACAATCATCAACGATTTCGCGTGCAAAAAAATGCGGCGTCATGAAACTTTTCGTAGCTGACTTTATTTCAAAAAGCACACATCGACAGAGTGACGTAGACCAGGGTCACTTCAATAAGTTCGTTACTGAGTATTCTTCGCAATGTAACGCCTTTGCAATTACCGTATAATGCACTGACGTAACAATTAGTTGCGAAGTGTTTGCCGTGATCGTGAGGATATTAGCCTCAGATCAAAGCACTGTTGTCTACTTGATCACGGAACAGTTAAGAGCAGGGCCGGATTAATTGAACGCGAGGCCCCGGGCAAAGTCTTGACCGCGAGGCCCCCTAAACGCCTAGCGCAACTGCGTAGCGTTTCACATGCCCTCATTTCAACTTTGCAGAACACCGGTCAAAAACGCCAAAACTGATACGATTCGGCAGCCAACACTTCAGAGACAATTGGGGGTGACCATGTACGGCGATTCGTATGTGGTTAATTTGTTCACACAGAAAGTTGTATCACAAAAATGAGAAACCGCACTGTGTTATAAATGTACTGTATTTTATAATTTGGGATTTCGTTATGATACTGTGAAAATCAAGAGTTAATCTGATTAAAAGTCTGAAAATTCCCGTGTTTGGTCAACATCATAAACAGCAAAATGAACAAAATTTGTGGTGGAAAAACAGTACGGCCCGCCATATCTTGCTGAGTTTGTTCTTAGCCCGCGACTAGGGAAAGGTTGCCGACCCCTGTTCTAAACGAAATATCGACAATACGAAAATATCACGCAAAAGCAACTTGAACCGTATTACTTGACTGAAGCTTTGCGACAGGAGCTGTACAATAGTTACAACTTTAAACTGTTGCGTGATTTAGTGCAGGGGTCCGCAAATGTTTTTTGGTTTGATCCTAAAAAATAGTTCTAGAATCTCGCAACCCAACCATTTCGTGAGCATATAATTTTGTGGAAAATACTAATTAAATATCACTTTCAAGACTACTATTGACTGTAGCAATTTTCTTGCACTAAATTGTATGAAACTTAGCACATAAATGAGTTGGCTAAATGATGGCATTTATTCGGTATAACGAGAATGGCAAATTTAAAATGTAAATTTGAATTATTTCACGAACCCCTGATCTATAGTGGACAACAGTGCTTTGATCTAGGACTGATACCCACATGATCACGACAAGCACTTCGCAGCTAATTGTTACGTCAGCGCATTATACGGCAATTGCAAAGGCGTTAGTGTGAAGAATACCTAATAACGAACATATTGAAGTGACCCTGGTCTCTGTCACTCTATCAATGTGTACTTTTTGAAAAAAGTCAGCCGCGAAAAGTTTCATGACGCCGCATTTCTTCGCACGCGAAATTGTTGATGATTGTTTCCAGGTCAGTATCTCCAAGAATCTCAGGCTCCATGCTACGTCTTTATCATTAAGGCTTAGCTCTGATTTCTCAGTGAGCACAAAGTGAAAAGCTATATTTGCTGTGGCGAGTTTTCGTAATTCATATTCTCAGAATTTAATTCTGCGTGGTGTTCTAACTTCAGTAAGTTGTCTTACAGTCTTGTCAACATATAGTTCTACTTCTCAGCTCATTGCTTGAAGCAGTTTTGCGAGAGCGTCTAACTTTCTCATTTTTTCACCGATCATGTTGTTTTGGCCGTTGGTTTATTCAAACATTATGACATTGTTTGTAGAAAGTGCTCGAAAATGGATATTAGGCAGTTTATGAAAAGAAAAAGCATTTCTGATAGCTGAAATGCAGAAAACATTTCTGACTAAAGATTGAGAATTGAGGTTCAACCACCACAAACTTATGGGCTAGAAAACGTAAAGCGTTTTATGAATGTCCATTACATTGCATCGTCAGCAACCTGAAAAGGATAAGCAAAATTTCGATGTTGTCTTCATTGGAAAAATTTCTGCGGACGACCATGGATGCACTGATTTCGATCTAATTCTTGGTTCATAAAACGTAGTGCTGTTTGGTTCAATTCTTTTAAGCCACTCAAAAACGATAAGTACCAAAGTTGTCAGTTTCCTTGACGCGTGGTGAACAGCCTAAAAACATGAAAATCCAGTAAAAGGAATGTTTTGACATTCAAGCACGAGGCCCCGGGCATTTTCCCGGTTTGCCCAATGGTTAATCCGGCCCTGGTTAAGAGGTGCAACTATTGCAAAGCTGTCATCGCAAAACTTCAGTCAAGTGGTACGGTTCAAGTTGCTTTGCGTGATATTTCGTTGAGAACACTTTTTCTAAACCGTGTATGTTTTGATCTGCGGGAGAGTGCAGACATATCTTTCCTCAATACATATGTGAATGAACGATTTGTGCAGTGAAGATGGTCAGAGAGTCTATGACAAAAAAGATTATTGTGTAGCATCACGGTAGCAAAAAGTTCGTTTTTTGTGATACAACTTTCTGTTTGAACAAACTAACCACATGCGAACTGCCGTACATGGTCACCCCCAATTGCCTCTGAAGTGTAGGCTGCCAAATCGTATCAGTTCTGACGTTATTGACCGGTGCTTCTGCAAAGTTTAAACGAGAGCATATGAAAAGAAGTTGCACTCAGCATTTAGGGGGCCTGAAAAATATATAAACATGCTTTTCCCTTCTATTGCTAACCTTAGATGTACCCCTTCAGGAAAATGTACCCTAGTTTGGGAACCCCTCTCCTATAACGACAGTTCGCCTATAGCGACGCTTTTTCTACGGTCCCATGAAGTGATGCTACTCTGGGCAATTCTACTGTACAAGTGATTCATTAAAGTGCATTTTTTCGATGTAAAATTGCAGATTTACTTATTTTTATTTCGCTTAATGCGCTTGTTACTAGTATCCACATCGTACCTCTCTGAAACATTAGGAGCTGTTTTCCTTCTGCCTTACGTGGGACCTGGCGTTCCAGCACAGGCTACAGTGATGAATTCCTTTCATCAGGATGTTGACCTTTGTTTAAGATCTGACTGTAAGTGCTGGTCCCATCGAGCACACAGTAAATGCGATTGTACGTGTCCAAATGCCCGCCCCACCTTGAGCAAACACTGTGATCGTTTTAGACCGCCCTTGCAACGTTCAAGCTTTAACAATACTGTATAAAAGACAGCCAGTGCCAGAGTGCTTTCGACAAAGTTGCAGTCATTTAGTTTAAAATCTTGATTTGACCCACTATACACAATACAGAATTAATGAAGCAATAGCAGTCTCACCGTAAAATAATACGTGCAAGTAGGACGCGATGAGTCAGATTGTAGCCTACTCAATAAAAGTATGGAGTGTTGTTAAACAACTTCAGGAGAAAGGATTTTTGGAGCTTACGTCTTTGTGACGCGAAGTGTGAGCGATTTAACTTTGCTTTACTTGTTGACATAAATTGGTGAAATCTACTTTGTGCTAAAAGCGCATTAAGAAAGTGACACATAGGCTGTAGACAAACCTATACCAAACAACTGTAGACCTTCACTTCAAGTAACCATGCGAAGTTTCGCATTCATAATTTTTATAGCATTTTCGCAGGTTGAATTACTTTCTGAACAACACAGTACTGGCTGGATGCATAGGAGTAGCCAGGAGGGGCTACGGGGCCATGGTCCCCAAATTTTTAGAACATATAGCCATGTGCTTTGAGAAGCGGTATCTCAAACAAAATATTGGTATTCGCCTAAAATCAAACATTTTGACCCCCAAAGTTTTTGGCCTGGCTACGCTACTGGCTGGATGTCCAGTGGATCTGTGACCTGTTCCGCATTATACCTGCCTAAAATGTTACGCCACATCATATTCTGTGAGACATTTTTCTCAACATAGCAGGGGTTATTGTTCTAAATGACGTGGTAACAGCTGCTTTCAACCCATCATTAGAGTATAACGTTATTTAGACACAATACCTTTTATGTATAGTATTCCCAAAGAAACTTGTCAGTTAGGCTATATCACATTTTGTCAAGTCCGGACTTGCAAACGGATTTTCATCTGCCATATTTTTACATTTTATATATTGCATATTTTCTCTGAAAAATAACAAAAAAGTGTAATACATGCATAATGAACTTATGGGTAGATAGAATCGTAGGCATGGGGGTCGGAAAGGGAGCCCTTGGAATTTGACATTTTACTATTAAATTTTTAGCCAAAAAGGCTATTTTCTTAGTTTTGAGTGGGTAAAATGATATTTTGTCACTATTGGCCCACCTTTGGAAAATTTTTTTTGACTATGCCTGGAAAAATCCACTTTTGACACCCCCTGGAAAAAATCCTTCCGACGCCCATGATCGTAGGGACTTATGGCCCAACCTGTATGTTACGACTTTATACTGCATTTAATTGTGTACATGGCACTTAGTAATTGTAGCTTTTTCGATTATGTCCATTCGAAAAATGTGGTTAACTTTGGCCAAAGTCTCACATCCACCTGCACATCCAGTAGTGGTGTTAGTGTCAGATATGGGGCGATTGCAGCACAAATGTAATCGATTACGATTACTTGTCACATGCTCGATTACGATTGCGAATAACCAAAATTGCAATGTAATCGATTACGATTACATTGAAAGTAACCACGATTACAAGCGCGATTACATTTGTCCAAACATCCTCAGAAAGAACCATTTGCATGGTTTGATGTAAGTACTGTATATGTTTAGACAACATACAATACGAATAAATGTAATAAACAAAATTACCAATCTGCAAGGATTAAGCACCGGAAAAAAAATCACAGTAAACTAATTGTTTACTGAGAAGTTTGTGCAGTCAGCAGACCAGTGGAAATAATTAGAGGTTTGAGCCATGGGGGAAAACTTAGCTGAAAGAGGCCCACTGGCCACTAACCAACACCCAGAGAAAAACCTGATAAATGATGTTGAATACGGATGTGGATGGCTATACTTAAAACCCTAAAATTTCAATGGAAAATACTTCGAAAAATGCAGAAAAAACGGCAACCTACTGAAAACCAAAATAATACTAAAATTGAAGTATAAGTTAAGTGGAGACCCAGTTTTGCATTTAAATTGCCAGGGGGCAATTCGCCCCTGCCTCCCGTCAGTTATGCCACTGCAACAAATACGTTAAACATTGATTAAACAAAATAATCGATGTTTAAAATGTTTGTTGGAATTGATAGCATCAACGCTTCGAATCTTTTATCAGTCAAACGACATCTATCAGGTTGAACATTCGTCCAGCAACGTTGAAAACTCGTTTGTTAGTAATTTCAAAATTGCTGACTATTTTTTTTCAAACGGCGGGTTACAATGTATTCAGCTGTGTGATGGCCTTTGGATCGTCTGCAAGTGCAGCACAGCATTTTGTAGCTTTTTCATTTGAAATGAAATGAACAGTGGTACCATTATAGCTGCGCATCTGTCTATGGGACCAAAAGTCAATGGTCAACAAAACCTCACTGGTTTCTTTTGAGTTTTTTGTACCAGTTTCCGCAAATGATCTCTGTTCACATGTTAGTTATCAGCGTTGTGGAAAGGTGTTTTCGACTTAAGTTAAATTACCTTATTTCTCTGAAAAAAAGTTAATTTATATAAATTACTGTACTGCTTATATACATAGTCTACTACAGCATGTACATTCATAGGTTCACTCTAAATATATATAAATAAAACATCGTGATGTACCGCCAGCTCTTCTGCTGCCGAAGTGTCAACCCATTTTATTTTTTAGAAAAGCTCTTATTTTTGTTGCTACGTCGCACTACTAGACTCACCACGTTACTTCTGGCGGCCAACAGGAAGGCTAGCTGGAACAAAGCGAGAATTCGTTACAAACGCTGCGCTTACCGTTGGACTGTCTGGATTTAACGCACGCAGACGGCAAATGACCTCCTCTGAAACATAATCATAACAAAAGATGCTAAAAGGAGGAAACCCAGCCACCAAAACTGCGGTTCACGGCACAGTGATGTAGAATGAAGATTTCTAAGTTTAATCGCGAAATTAATCGTCGATTACGATTAAATTTGCGATGTAATCGATCATGATTACATGTCATTTTTAGTCAGTTCAATCGACTACGATTACTCAAAAAACTGTAATCGATTGTAATCGATTACGATTACCTCATGTCTAGTTAGTGAGTGTGCAGGGTGCGCAAAATTGATGCATTTTGCGGGGCCCACATTTTTGATAAATTGCTTTCAAAGTTTTATAAGCTTTTACTTTATTTTAATTTTAATGTTTTGAAACTAACACGAAGTCCATAGAGTAGGCTACAAGCACACACTGTCTGCACAATGCAGATTGACAAAAACAGACACAACACTCGTTTTATAACGGCGTTAGAGGTAGATCCGCAGGGTTACAGACACTTTCTTAACACTATTGTTAGCTAACCCGTAACACACGGTCCAACACTATATCCAGAGTATGACACTGAGTCCAACCCTGATCAAGGCTAGGTAAAATACGAATGTGTTGTGGCATGCACACACCCTCAAACACTGTGACGTCCGAGCACTCAGTCACAAAGTAAAACGCGTTTGTAGTTTTAAAAAACTAAGGACGAATATAAACAATCTGACTCCATCAAAGCGCGCAACGATACGTTGTTACACTTCTCCATCGTTCAAGAAACAGGTACGCATTTTTTCGCAATATGTCCTCAAAGGTAGGAATGTTACATTGAACCTGATGACTACTAACACTCGCTCGCCACGACAGGATGTACAGCACTGCAACCAAAATTATAGGCCACACGCAATCTCTGCATGCATGCCTTCCTGAAAATACACCATAATTGTGATGCATACGTGGACGCACAAAAGGTACGAAACGGTACATCATTTACTGCGTTTGAACATCGAGAAAAAGAAGCTTGCACCTTGTTTGCTGCATAATATTGATATCGCAGTTGTCTCTGAATATCTTTGTCATGTGAGATGAGAGCTCATGAGCTCTAATACAGTACTATCCCCAAATATTTGTAGTGGTTAAGAAATTTTACACTTTGTTTATGATTGCTTTTATATTTTTAATTATTACATTATATGTGGTAGAAAACTTGGTTTTGTTTGTCTATATAAGATTGTGATTTGGCCAACTGATTAACACATTTGGATTTTCAACTTTAAGATAAGAAGCCACACTAAAATGACAAACACTATATGATCAAAAGTCAAGAGCCATCTCAAAATGTAAGAGGCCCCAAACCAAGATGTTAAGCGCCCTAATCAAAGGACAAGCAAGCCTTTTATTTTTGGTCATGGATAAGGGGGATAAATATTTGAAATCTGAATAAAATTTGTGTGTCAATAGTGTATGTTTCATTCATTCCAGTCTTATCATTAAAAAATTAGGTTTGATTAGTTCTTATTCAACTGATTTTAAGAGGTTTCAATGTAAGAATATTGAGCCCTTGCTTTTTTGAATTATTTTGCTAACAGTTGCAAGATTTAGCTGCTATCCTGCCATTCTTGCTAATAAATCTACTAGTAACCCAGTTCACATATACAGTATAGCGCAATACGTATCATCTAGCATAAGCCTATTTATTCAGCACAAACCAAATATCTGCAGTTTTGTGAACTTAACTTGTTCAATTTGATCAACACTAAAAAAGCCTGCGAAAAACTATACATGTTTTATTTTGAGACGTTTCGGATTATTCTTAATCCATCTTCAGTCAAAAATAATTTTGGACAATATGCTTGTTTAAATCGCGTACATCTGGTTGACTCACCAATGCAGTGACGTCAGATTGTGGTTTTCACCTTGATGTCAAATTTTCTTGGACTAGCTATACCCAAGGCCTCATAGTTAAACGTTTCATCTTGCAAGCGGCACTATGGCCATGAGAATGACAACTCGACAGAGCATAGCACCGGATCGAAGACAGAATGCTTTCACGTGCAGTCACGCGTAACATTACGCTAGAACCAGCTGGAACTCACGTCTTGAAGCTGTTGTTGAATTGTAAGACAAGCAGAAATAGTTGACAAGACATGAGACAGCAAGCGCGGCTTCTGATGTGATCACGTTCACTCGCTACTTGTTAGGTGCTATGCCTTGTGACGCTTTCTAAAACAGGAAACCTTTTTGGAGAGAATGTTTGTTTGCAGTGCCAGTAATGGAGCAGATTTCAAACAAATTAATTTTGTTATGAAACGAGGTAAAGGCGAACGTCATGAAACAAGGCTGCCGAGACATTCAATTGTGTAGTTCTCAATCGTGATGGCCGCACAGTCTCGTAGCTTTTCTCCGGTTGTCCTGATCTTTGTCAAAGGTGCTTAGGTAGTGTAGTGGTGAGTGTTACAAATCAGGCCTATGTGTTGCACAAGATTGATTTGGTGTTTATTTGTAGTTGGTGGCGAAGTGAGATATTATGTGAAAGCTCTAGCCTAGGTTTTCTGTAGGCTTTCTCGGAATCAGCCGACTGGGCTCTGCTTTCATCTTTTTGCGATGATTCAATCAACTTTCACATACAGAAATCTTCTATTGGAATAAGATATAAGGATTGCCGATGCGTAGTGTTACGTGAAATCGATTTCCTATTAAAATTTTGCGATAGATTCCTTGCTTGTTTCACCTTTGGAGTGAAGTTATTTGAACTTAAAGTCTGTGAAAGGAACTCAGAAAGCAAGTAAAAATTCAAAAACATTTTCAGGTTTGGAAGATTTCCCGATTTAATTTTTCGTTGGTTGTGGCAACAGGAAGTTTACCGTAGTACCATGAAGTCAATCAATGCCTTAAAAATTCTCTGAATATTAATGAGACTACGCCACGGCCAAGAGTATCTGAGAACTTTCTTTCTTAGGTTCAGATGGTGTCGGCAAGAGTAGGCTATAAACTGGTAATTGTGATAACTACAAGCCATCTCTTATTAAATTTTACCTTTATTACACACTGTATACAATTAATTTGATCAGAGCTTAAGTTTCAAGTACGAGAACTAAAGTTTGAGTTATATTAAGATGTGATTGTGCGGTTGAGGATTTGACCTATATTCGAGTTTCGTTCGAGAAGAGCAGAAGAATTTCCACTCTACGAAATTTTGTTTTCGAAAACTCCGATTTTGAACAATTTTACGCTCATTTCGATTTACCTTGCTTGAAGTTTGTTGGCATGCAAGCAGATGTAGTTCAGGTTGTACGCACGGACAAGCAGCGCATTTTGCCGTTCGAAGTATAGCCTACCTGCTATGCCATTGTCTTAGTTGTTCCGTTGCTTTTGAGCAGTTGTTGTTAACCAAGGGCACGCCTCACCAGGTGAGCGTCAAAAGTTTCCGGGGGTACGCGAACCTTTACTCGCTCCACAGCATGAAAAGTTTGATGAACAAATTTACCTATAAATGCATTTGTTTTTACAACTCATTTAATGTTGGGGGGCTTGAAACAAAGGACAATTACGTGAGGGAGTCGTGGTAGAGAAAAGATTATGAACCACTGCTTTTGAGTATGTTCTCTACAAACCTGCGCTGAATATCAACCTAAAATCGAATGAACTACCTACTTCCCTTTGTAGTTTGCAGAACTGGTATTTGGACTAGGTCGTAAGGAAATGCTGTTCCAAATACTAAGTGAAGACTCGGAAAATGCTTGCTTTGTGTTGCAAAGCCAGTGCTGTTTACGATCCCTGCAAAGAACTACAGGGCTTCTAAACAGGCTTTAGAAAGTTTTTGAAATCATACTCACGCACCTCGACCGTAGGCGTAGCCAGGGGGGCATGTTCCCCCAAATTTGTGGCATATCTTGTCATTTTGTGCTTTTGTGAGGGAGAGCCCTCAACAAAATACTCGCTTAAAGTCAAAAGATTAGGCCTCAGAGAACTTGGTCTGGCTACGATACTGAGTCTCGACGTAGGATGCTGTTACCTATCGCTCTATCTCCACGAGGAGCTCCGAGAAAAATTTTGCAAGGCGGCACAGTAGTCTTTTGGTAACCCCGGGTCCCGACACTGGCTAATATTGTTAATTAAAGTTCGATTTCAACCAAATGTACATGTAAATTCTCGTAAAATTTCCAACAGCTTTCTGTAAACCCCGTGGCTCTTAAGTTCATATAGAAATCTTTTATTTTAAACAAAACATGACAACGATTCGAACACAACACTAAGAATTGTCAATTATCCTATACACACAACCTACGTTCACGCAAGTTATGTTGTTGGACTGTTGTGGCCAGGTCTTATCGTGGACACGTTTGTTAATGACGAAGTAAGATTTTTTGAAACTCGAATTCAAACGGTGAAAACCTACTTCACGAAACATTATCGCTACCCCCGGGGGAATAACGAGAGGGGCATGGGGACAACAATTCCCCGTACGCCGAATCACTATGGGGGCGCCGAAAAGTCCCAACAATGTCGCAACTACTTTCTTCATACAGTACATGTGCTTCCGAAAGACCTTAAGTTCAAACATGGGAACGCCAAACTTGTTTCTAGCATCGGGCGCCATCTAACCTCGATGGTACGCCCCTGCTTCCCCCCAAAGTTAATCACGAAGTTTCCCCAAAATTGAAATACGGCGATTTATTAGAAATAAAATACTTTTACGACTTTACATCGCCTTTGGTCTAGCATTTCGCTTGTCTACCTTCCATCCGAGGTGCATCTTCCCGACAGCGTTTGAGTCCATTTTACTACTAGCCCAGTAAGGCATTAGCCTAGACTAGTAAATCTGTTTCTTCATAGTTGAGTATACATTTTTGAACATTTTCTGCATATCTTACACGTGGGTTAAAACGTGCAGAATAAATTTGTCCGAAAAGTAAAGGTTAAGATATAAGCAACCTCTCAACTTGCGCGTTAGTTTGCTGTGGTGATGTAAAGACGTCAACGTGAATTTATAGCGGAGGTTGTCTGTGTGGAATGCCTGTATTGTTGAGTGCAGTTCGAGGTTGATTGATCGGCTGAGCACAGGAAGGTGACACCAAACCACAAATTTACCCAGTGATAAGGCAACAGTGGGATAGCAGTATTGGCGGTCTTGTTATGTCCACGTGAAAGTGTTGCACATGAGGACAGTGTTTGATCTTCAACCTTAACTGATTTTATGTTGAAGTTATTTGAGTTGTAGTCGTTCCTATAGGATGATAATCGAAAAATTATGAAGAGTGTTAGTACGCTTTTAATAAAAACTTTTCAACATGAAGCTTTGAAAGCAGGTCTTTGTTTGATTCTTCACATCATATTCCTTGATCAGGCCCACACTCAGTAAAAGAATTAACGTAATTTCATTAGTTGCAGGACGGATTATCATATTTAAAAAAATATTTTTAATTTAGTGACAGTATCAGTTTTCAACGCTGCGTTACACTATCTTGACTAACAATACGTGTGTAGTGATTTCGAATGATGCTGTTCACTTTCTGTCTCAATATTGATTTCACTCTTTCACAAAAGCTTTTCCTTTCGTCTCGATATTTCCGACCCGCTGCTTATGATGTAGTTGGTGACTATACATATTGCAAAGAGGTAATCATTTATACTTGTTACTTTTAGTGCAACTTTCCTGCTGGTTTTTCTTCGCTGAGAAATTTCGGTCATTTGTCCCATAATGGTATTAAAACTTGCTGTAACATTATTCACTATACAGTATACATTATGACCGACTGGACTTACGTTTTTTTTTCGGTCATTTAAAAAAATCTGTCTATGACCGAAACAAACCTGGCTTTCCGAGTTCAGCAACTTTAGGTGTCAAAGCAAAGACGAGGTGGTGATCTTACACCACGGATCCCGTATCCCTGATAAACTGCTTGTCGCTGAAACTTAACACGAGTAAAAATGGGTCATTTTCAAACCGCATTCAGCCTATAAACATTCAAACCGCATTCGGCCTGTAAACGGTTATCAAAAACAGATTCTCAGTTAAAATAATTGGATCTCTGAACAAATATTGACATGACCGGTAAATTTCCACTGGCCCTCATTCTGTCGAAATTTTTTCCCCGTCTGGAATCAACCCCACTTCCTATGAAATTTCTATAAGTGATGAGCATCCACGGACGGCAATTACTATTTGATTTGATAAATATTTATACAATCAATTTAGTCTTCACTTGGAATCTTTGTCACGCCTAGAAGTTCTACAGTGCTTGAGTTACGAGTAAATCGGCATATCAAGTATTTTGCAATGTGAAATCAAAACCAACATCAAACATGAAGCAATGCAATACGCGTCTATAAAACTTTCGACACTTGGTCGGGTGTTAAGTCAGTGTTATAAATATGACTGCGGTTGACTTCGTCGTATGCACTTAGTCCCGTCACCACGAGGGGGATTTGGTGGGCTTATCCCCCCAAATTAAAATATGAAACATTATAAAATCAATGGAATGTTTGTTAAATTTGCATCTCACCCCCTCTGCACAAACGTCAAGCCCCGCCCGCACAAACGTAAAAGCCCCCCTATTGACGACTTTCTGGCGACGGTTCTGTATGCACTTCGATAGACCTGAACTGTTATGCTGACGGGCTATGACAACAAAGCGACGAAACACAGATGACTACTTTTTCATGACCCATTCCATATCCTGTTCGACAGGCAAGAACACATCCGGTATTGGTTGCCGCGTACGAAGTTTGTGGCTTGAATTTTACTTTCAGGCAAACAAGAGCGAAGTGAAATCTTGATTAAACACAATATTAAATGACAAGTGTCCAAACGCTTTAATGTAGAATTAAAGAAAACCGGCATATGAAGGTTGCTAGATGAGATGAAACTGGACTTATGATGATTGCGGTTTTAATTAAGATACACCTAAACTCAGTCCGAGTTGACTGATGTTCTTCGTAATTCAATGTTTCCAAGATTTACCTTTACTTTTTTAGCTGTTAATCTAATTGAATGTTTTTAATTAACTCTGGAAAAACATGTTTTGAGAAACATAACGTTTGCGCTGCACTCGGCTCAACACAAAAACTGCTTTATTAACAGTATGCTGCCAGTACTGAACCAATATATAAAGTTGTAGATGAGGTGAAGTTTTCTGCGTGATGATTATTTCTGATACATGCAGGGTTGTTGCCAGAGGGGGCTGTCGTGCTCAGTGTTCCCTCTAAGAAAATTTTGCACGAAGCAAATCTCCCTTTTAGTGCGCATGCAATTGCGCAACCGTGTGGACACACAACTAGTGAAGCGTTTCACGCGGTAAAAGGTCTATGCGACATAAGCAGGATATGAAATTCGGCATGTTGCAACTGCGCGAGAATGAGATTTCACTGCGCAGTTGCGCGCCGCAGAGGAAAGACTGGTCGTGCTGCTACCATTCAAAATAACCAAACCCTAACGAAGCTCCAAAATGTTTATTTTTTGGGTTACTTTGGAAGAGCACTTCTGCAAGAGTTGATTTTGCCATGTCCACGTATCGTTTTGCACAGCAAAAAGAGAACCGTGTCCCACAAGTTATCTGATGCCGCTAAATACTTAAATCTAGCCATTTGAACGTCTACTACCCGGTGCTGTGAGCAGTGGGTTGATACCATAGTCTGAGGCACAATACGAAACAGCCTAAAAATTTTCCCAATGGATGAACTGAGTTCCACATCGAAAATAGGGTCGGCGCCAGTGGTAGGTCGAGGGTGCACTGCCACCCTAGTTTTGGTCAGTGCCCCCCAGGTGGAAATGGATGTTGACCTTTTTTAATCTTTAGTATGTGGCTGGCCCATTTGTTGTTTTTCCTTTCCAGCAACCAAACCCTTCCGACAAGCCCAATCTAAAATCGCCAGTTCCAAGCAAAAATTCGGTGCTAAAGGCTCGTGCTCTAGAATTCCGAGAACACCACCAATCACAAGCGTTCAACCCGAACAAACTGCTCTTCCAGAGTAGGTCAGGAGATAGGCGCTTATTTTAAAAGATGTGGAAGTGATGAAAATTTTGCTTGGTTGGACATTGTTAAGTTCTGGTTTGTAAGATTGATTCAATTATATCAAACAGGCAGAAAGCAGACGAAAACCAGTACTTGGACAAAACAGTCAGAAAAGAGGTTGCATTGATAGTAGATGTCAAAAATATTAAGATTGTTCATATTCAGGTGCTGCGTTTCTCTGGTCAAGTTTGGACACTTTGCTCAGAATCGTTTTTGCACACCAGAGGTTATTAGGATATAGAAAATATCTTCGAATTGCTGCTCACTTCCATCTCGCACATGCCACGTGCACGAGTATCGGTGATTTGGATGATTTGGCTCGCGCAAATAATTTTAACGTTGTAATATCGCAAATGTTTTGGAATGTGTGTAACAGCAACTTCATGTGCTTAGGTTAAATTACTGTAGATTTTTATTTCAGCTGTTTTAAGTACAGAAGGTTCGTCTTGGTTGTTATCGGCTCTCTTTAGTTAAGGTATGTCTTTACCGAAAGCAAAAAGAGTATAATGATTGACTGCACTTGTTGCCAAATGTTGTCTTTTCATGGCCTTAAACCAGGGGTCTCCAAACTTTTTTGTCCGAGGGCCACATGAGCTATTACACAACTGTTCGAAGGCCGGACATCTTACGTATTGTGATTGTTTCGGGATATGTTACATTTTACCAAATAAGCAAGTTTTTTGTAAATATATTATTTTTTCATTATTGATAAAATGTATTCGCGGGCCGGATGAAATGCCTTCGCTGGCTGGATTTCGCCCGCGGTCTGTAGTTTGGAGACTCCTGCCTTAAACAATTATATGAAACGCATAGCTGCTTCACATGCGTTGTTAAGTTTTTAGGAGGGGAAGGGGCGTAGCGAGGGGGCACCATGCCCCAGGCGCCGAATCACTGGGGGGCGTTGAAAAGTCGTAAAAATGTCGCAAGTACTTTGTTCAACACCGTACGTTTGCTCCCGAAAGACCTTAGGTTCGCACCTGTTTTTTTTCACTGAGACAATTCGGTCATTTTTTTCTGAAACATTTTGATCGCTGGGACGTTTCGGGCATTTGTACCATAGTATTATTGAAACTGGCCGTAACATTATTCATTAGTCTATATTTCTGACCGAATTGACTTAATTTTTTTCGGTCATTTAAAAAACATTCGGTCTTTGACCGAAAATAACTTAGTTTCGAACATGGGGGTGCCAAACTTGTTTCTTGCACCGGGCGCCATATAACCTCGGTACCCCCTGGGATGGTGTGCTCATTAACCTTTGTTACATTTTCCTGAAAATCTATACAATTTCACCGAAGCATGGAGTTAAACCATTTGGTAGCTCGAAAGCTTCTGGATGGTTACACGTTGATCTCGTAGTGAAAACGTAGTTTGCTACTCTCGTGTTCCACATGAAACGATTAAACTTCTTTGTTCGATAAAAAGTAGGCCTGACCCCTGCCAAAATGTATGTCTACAATGTTTTGCTTGTTTTGTGACAAGATGTAAAGCGCTATGGTCGAGAAAGCCAAATCTTTGTTTCAGCAGGTCCTTATTTGTGACGGTAAACCAAACCCGTGGCTATCACAATTTTTTGGGTAATTTTATAATGTTTTCTAAATTTTTATTTATGCTATTACTGCACCACGCGATTGGTTTACCGGCTCTCTCGAAACTAGCAGCGTTATCGAAGATACCAAAACGTGGAAGATCACAGAGTTCGTCCTCTACATTGTTGAATCGGAAACTTGAAGCTAATGATAAAGAAGATAGGAACATAGAACCAGGTGTGCCACTTACCCAGGCCTTTGCCAGTGAAACACGAGATATGACCGTACTTCCTGGTGCTTGGTCAGAGAAACACGTTTATCTTGGTGAAACTGTGGATAAAGAAGCCGTAACAGATACGACATCAGTAAAGCCCAACCTACCACAAGGTCCCCAGGAGAGCAATGCACTGGCGGAAGGATTCCTGGACAAAGTAGCAAAACTAGCAGTTGAGAATAAAGCGAGTGCCATACTAAGCGAAGTAAAAAAAAAAGGATCAATATTAAATGATAACAACCAATCGGCGAATGAGGACCCGCATACCACGCAGTATGTGCGAAACAGTAACCTGAAAGGTAACGCTTCGTTGAGTAAAGGTTCAAACACAACTGTAGATGCGACAGCGAAGCAAAGTGCTGTAAATCAAGTCAATTCGATTTCGACGGAAGCTTATGGGAAGGAAGGCTATAAGGAAAAAAGCGACAATGTAAGCCAACCCTCCGAACCTCATCTTTCGAAACAACTACTTCCCTTAAATAGAACAAAAAACAGCAACCAGACAAGAGCAGATGTACGAGGAAACAGCACAAGCGAAGGATTAACTTCTAGGAACTCGACGAACACAAGAGCAAGTGCGACTGCGCTATCTGTGCAAATGTTGAACCGTTCTCATGCACTTGCGCAGAAATCTGATCAAAGCAACAAGGCACAGAATGACAGTGAAGCGCAAGTTCCACAACTAAACACCGTTTCTTCAGCAGCAATTACTGATGCACAAAAAGAAAGTACCATCAAACAAACCACGAAGAATGATACCATATTGAGTGAAGGTAAGTCCATCGAAACCGTATAGTTGGTATAATTACGAACAGCATTGCTAATGGTAATTTCTTGCAGTGCATTTGAAATTTGTTAGCTATTCTTTTCATTTGAATGACTGAAATGCTTAAAATTGTAGTTTTCGTAAGTGTTTAATAAATGTTTCAAATAATTCTTAGCTTGAGTTTTCACGACTTAGATCGTTTCGCCATTGAAGTAATTTTTGCAAATGTAACGTTAAGAATTGGTTGCTCCAACATTGCAGTTTGTTGCAAGAGAGTTGATTGCAGGCAAACCGTCCAATGAACCAGTTGTGGAAAACAAACAAACACTGAAGGGAAAAGAACTTGCAAATGTTTCAACAAACCAAGAAACCGACGTGAAAAAGAACCAGACAACTGCTGCTGAAATAAATGTGAAAGAGGATGAACAAGATAAACAGAAAGGGCAAAATCGAACTGCAGCTGTTGAGAATACCTTGCCATCTATCAACGAACTGCCAGGTACACAAAACAAGAGCGAACTCTGAAACGTGCAAACTAACTAAAGTGGGTTTTGTAAAAGACGATGGGTTATTCCCTATTCAGAACGTAAGTCGCTGACTTCTTTATTAGCAAATTATCCCGGGCAGTTAACAATACAGGAAAAATCCCTTCATGGTGTCTCCACTAAATTGAGAAGGCTGTACTTCTTTGTGTATTTCGTAGGTCACGAGCAAGACGATATCATTGCTACAACCAAACCAAGTCAGGACAGTTCGAAGGAGCTAGCTGCGGATGGCGACGCGCTATCACCTCAAGACGTTGCGAAAAACCGAAGTGACACGGATTCAACACAACCTGTGGCTGTAGATAGTGAAGTTGACGAAGGGTCTGAAGAAAAAAAGACTTTACCAACAGATGACGAAGTCAGTTTGAAGAAAACCAGCGAAGGTTTGATTAACTTTGGAAACACTTTTCACTGCGATATGGTTTTCAGCCTCTGTACGTGGCCCGTCTTAAATTCTGACTAATTCAGAAAACCGTCAATGGTTTATGCCAGGGGTGTGCAACCGTGGCCCGCGGGCAAATAGTGGCCTGGGAGCTAAAGTTTTACGGCCCTCGGAAAGATCCATATTTTAAAGTAAGCTTTAGGTTTTCAAAGGATATTTCCAATCTTTCGTGGGTGGCCAGCGAGTTATCTATCCGCAGACCTTGACACATGCAGCTGTGGCCCATGGGCCAATCTTGTCATTTCCGTTTGACCCGGCAGTGCTGTATGATTGCACACCCCTGGTTTATGCCATTGAAAGAGATCGCTTTATGTTGGAACGAAAAATGGACAAACACCGTTTATTCAAGATTTTTGTTCTATCAACGAGCCTTTTGTGGCAGAAATTTAGGGTTGCGAATTTTTACTCTGCTACCATTTTTTATTGTTCTCAACAACTTACCTCTGTGAAGCAACTTCACATTAATTGCCCACTGCTCACAAACGTCCTGTAGTCATGGGTGTAGTACCATCTTAGTGGGGGAACCCTCGATTGAATAAAATGTTTGCTATCAATTAAAATAATTGAGAAATTTACGTTAAGTGACAACATAAGCGTCAACGTTTTGGTGCCCCATCAAACAATAAGATAACGCCGCCACCCTTAAAAAGAGACAGCGTCGCCACATTTTGGCCTTATTGCTACACCACAGTTAGTAGTGATTGTGGAAAAGATTGATCGGCATGTTTTGATCTATCATATTGCATGCCATTACATGCTTAGTCGTGACTGGCTTCTCTAAAGATGTATAACTTGCTTAAGCTGTCCCGTTACGAAACTAAGTAACTCCGAGATGGCGGTGTTTATTTGCCATGTTCATGTAGTGAATACCATAAGCAAGCGGGAACGAAGCAATGCAGATCCTAAAAAGATTGAAATTTTCTAACTGCTACAATGAACACGCGATTTATATTTTACAAACCCTTTAATGAGCCGCTCTGCCGAGTTGTTACAAAACGCTAGTTCGCGAAACTGATCTGATAAAACTCGTAAAACTAGTTGTTCAAACTTGTTGAGTGTGATACTGTGGACAACTCTGTTACTCTGTTGTCCGGTCGAAGCAGAGTCGGTTGAGCTAAGTGAGAAATTGGCGAAATAGCTGCTGACATCGTGCGATGTCGGCACTATACAGAAATGTTGCCAGGTGAAACAGGAAGGTCTTGGACACAGTGGCGTACCTAGGGTTTCCCGCGCCCAGGGTCAAAGTCTGTTTGGGCGCCCCCAACTAGCCCATTGATGGCAGCATAGATGCAACGAGTGAGTTAGAAGTAAAGGGGCGTCGAAAGCTGACTCGGGTCCCGCGTATATGTGTTTTTATGAAAACTTCATATGACTGTTTTTATGAAAACTTCATATTTTATGAAAACTTTTTATGAAAACTTCATATGTTTTTATGAAAACTTCATGTGAATGTGACGTCAGGACCTTTGAATCTTGGAAATCATAACTATCGTAGAATTAAGAATCTAATCGTTTCGCTTGAAGCTATTTCCACTTTGAAATTTTGGTCACGATCGAACATTCTAACTGTTGTATTGCAACATTCCAATTTGTGGCAATACATACGAATTGTAGCTACTAATGAAAGAAAATGCAAAACTAGGCAGAAAGTTTCCTGATCATCTGCAAAAATCTGCATGATTTTATTGACGGAATTTTTTGGGCACAAAAATCTTCTGATAACGCAGCACAAAAATGGCCACAGTTGCATCTTGTTTTCTAAAGCACGGGTTTGTCTGAGCCTTTTGAAGACCCCGACTCAGCGTACCCGCTTATTCTCTTCTTTCGTCAGGTTTTGTCACCATCACCACTAGTGCAAGCTGTAGGGGGTTCTGGAGCATGCACTCCCAGAGTTTTGAGTTTTGAAACGTCATAAAGTATCGACTGAGGGTAGACGCACGAATACACCAAAGAGGACAGACAGAAGGAAGCATATGAAAAACTGATGGCGAATGATTTTATACAATCCTAGAAGACAAATGTAAAATTGCATAATCGTAAAACATTTCCTTGGGTATAACAACCTGAGAAGTTGACAAAAAATAAAAGACATACCGCGATTTAATGCTTTACTTGTATTTATCTAACTTCAAAGGCAGCGTTTTCTTGTATTTGCTGCAACTTTATCTATTCTTTCGTCAAAAAGCTGATATAATTTTAATGTGTCACATGCCCTAAGAAATATTTAAGGCCAGTGATGCTCCGTGAGATCTAAGTTAGCAATTTTATGACCTGAATTTCGACAATCATGCATGGAAATACTCAGTTTATAGGTCAAATTAATTTAAACACAGGTATCAGTAACTGAAAAGTTTACAGGAAATAAAATACTCAACACTATTGCACAGTTGTAACGAAAATCTTGCAAAAGCAGTCAGTATATATTTTAACAATCCACAAATAAAAATCATCGTAACTACATTCGGAACCACATCAAATCCATTTCAACCTGATGTTTGTCAAAGCTCAAAAATTTTCCGAAACATCAGATCTGTTGACGTAACAACCAGGGATGTGCAGAGCTCTGGTGATGCCAGGGGCAACAGCTTGATTGCATGTCCACTTACCACATTGTAGTATTGAGGAATGTGAAAAATATAGGCCTTTGAAATACGTAAAAACTGGTGTTTACAAAAAAACAAGTTTCGAACAACTGACTTAAAACTTTTTGAAGGGTGTTTTTTGTTTTTGAAGTGTTACTTTTTAATAATTTGTTTCATTTGCGGGCCTGAGGTATCTGTTTATAAGCAAAATTCTTCCCAATAATGGGTAGGAATTGAGGAATTAGATATTGCATTTATTCAGTATTTATGCAAATACATATCATTTAGACCTACCAAAGTAGATAGCACTTGTGAGGCATGATAGGAGACAGAGTTGTCTATTGTTTGTATCATGAGTAGTTTCTGAAATTGTACAATCATGAAGATTGATGTTGTACAATCATGAAGGCTGCTCTGAATATTTTTTGAAATATAAAAAATTGCTAAGGATGTTGTTCAGTAAAAACAGACAAAGACAACGATGGCAATGCTTCATCTCTCTAGGGCACTGAACATATATTTGCAGGCCCCTCAGGCAAAATACCATCAGATCCATGCAGCATGTGTTAGTAGCCATTAAGAAGAAACGTCTAGTTACAAGATCTTAAAGAAATGTACTTTTTTAAATTTCACTCTTTGGATATTTTTGCCCCTCTTCCCACTCTGCACGCACCTTGTAACGTCACACTGCAAGTTTCATCGCTGCTCAGAATGCATCGCTGCTTGGCTATCTGAACGCGTTGTAACGCAGTTGTGAGTCATACCACATGCGGGCGCTGATTGTTGGAGACAGAAGCTTCACTTAAATACGTAACTAAGGTTCGTAACTACTCCCTTTGCAAACCTTCGTGATCTTGATGAGATTTCGCAACCACGTATCAGCCGATGTATTCGACATTTTGCAAATCGTAATTATTAGCATCTGTTGAGTGTTGACAGTTGACATTTCGTAGTTCTTATGTAAAATTTCGACCTCAATTTGGCGCCCCCAAAGTGCTGCGCCCAGGGGCAGATGACCCCCTTGCCCCCCCCCCTTGTTGCGCCACTGCTTGGACAATATTGACCTGAAATTCAGACATTTTCGGACAAATAATAACGTTCATTCCTAGTCCAGCACCAGTAATGCTTATTTCTGTGCTGGGTGTTGTAGACCCTGGCGTTCACCATAGGCTAGCACAGATATCATAAGCTAGCACAGATATTCTTATGCAGTAGTGCTCCTTGAAAAGCACACAAGAGACACGGCAGTCGGCTGAAAGAAGTGACAAAAAACACTAAGTTAAGGCTCGACCAGGGTTGCCAGATATTCAGGGACGCCGGAACGTCGTAAGGGCAGGGGGGGGCAGTAAAAAAGTTGAGGGCAATGGAAACTTGTAAAAAATCCAAACAAAATTTGTAGGTCAACCAACTTGAAACGAAGCCAGATTTCTGAAATTTGGTCCAAGAAAGGCCAATCTGGCAACTCTGACCTGCCGCTGCAGGCAAAGAGAGGACACGAGTGAACTGCAAGCTCACCACTGCATGATACCAGAACAGTGAACCTTGTGCAGTGTTAGTGTCATACCGTCTAATAAACCTTCATTGGAAGAAATCGGAATTGAGCTGCTGGTTTCCAGTTTTCTAGAAAATTCTGGTTTAGCCACAAATGTCCTTTTGTCTCCCTCTGCGGACGCCCATGGTCACCATCAAAACATGAAGAGTTCTTTACTCAAAACCCAACTTTGAACAAGCAAGTTTGAGTTAAGAGGTCTCGGTCAAGGTTTTCTATAAAATTTTGGTTCTTAAGTCGTAATTTCCAGTGAGAGGCAAATGCCCATGATTTTGACCTACCGCGAGTTCAATACTTTTTGCTTGAGTTCAGTGTAAGAGTGCACCCAGAACAGTCACTCTTTTCGTATTTACACGTTCAGAAACGATGTTGACCTCAAAGCAAATAACATAAATTACAGAAAACCATTCTGAACTGTATGTGGGCGCGAATAGCTGCAATAAATTTGTTTCAAGTCGATTTTGATAAATCATGAAATTACTTATGATACTGTAATGTAAGGGCACCTATGCCCCCGTTGTCCCCCCTTTCAAAGGGGAGGGGCAGTGCCCCCGTTATGCACCCCCGTTCCGGCGTCCCTGCAGATAATTCCCGCAGGTTACGGCCAAAATTTTAATAAAAAATTGCCGAAATGGCAGTTTATAAAATAATTTATGGCCAAAACTAGAAAATGTTTTAACAATGGTAATTTATATATTAATAGAATTCTGAAAATGTTCGTAAAGCCGCATTTTTTTGCCAAAAAGTTCGGTTTTGTTAAAGAAGCAAGTTTTGGCCCTAAAACAGCAATTTCTGCCATGAAATTAAGATTGCGTGATACAACTTGAGTTTAGTTATCTTCATAAAACTTAGAACCATATATTAAACACTATTTTAGATAAATGTTTTAAACCTGACCCATTTCTGGGTTAAACAGTTTGAAATTAGCTTTTCAATTCAACGACAAAGCTAGAATTCCCTTGATCTTGTGCTCCAAATATACGAACAAAAGGTGAAACTCATGAACTGCTGCATTAAATTGATGATCATAGTTGGTGTTACGATGAGATACTTTTCTAAAAGTAAAACTAACGAACAATGCTTCTGCTAGCAATAACATCATCAGTCACACTATTGAGTATAGCAGTCTTCAGAAAAAGTACGAGCGCAGCAGCTACTAATGGTAACCATAAGATTATCACTGACTACCATGGTGTTACTGTAACAATGACACGAAGAAGTCAGTACAAAAAATACAAAAAGACAAAATATTTCATGAAAATTTCATGTTACAATGACAAGCTGAAAAAATGGCCAAATGTGTTTTTTCGTGGCCAGCGCACTTCAAAATTGACCACGAAATGGCCAATCTGCCAGCCCTGAGCTCGACTCAGTACGCTAACAGCAGCGCCAAGCCGCCGATTTATGTTCCTGCAATCTCGAGCAAAGTGATAATGCAATGCCCTATGTCGTAACACGAAGGTAACAATCTTCAATCAGGCACAAACAATTCAAAGCTGTGGTCAGCTTGCTATGTACCTCCCAAATATTTTGATTAGTCGATGAACACAAGAAAGTTTGCACTGAGGGCTCTGCCATGCTGGAGACACTGCCTGCAAGGGTTGGCTTGATTTTTTACTTCTGAAGTAAAGCCTTTCTGAGGCCAATGAAATTCGTATAGGACGAAACAATTAGTGTCCAAATGATTTGCTGACTGTCGGACACAACTGGTAAAAGTAGGACAATTTATCGGAATGTGTTGTCAAACTGTTCAGTGGCTGAATTATTCTGTCGCTACATTTCCGTAGTTCCGAAGTCGCACGAGATTTTCATGCTTGATTAATGCACCTAAAAATTGCAATTGTGTGGCAATTAGAGGTACAGCACCTTAAACAACGCAAATTTGTTATGCCTCGTAGGTGACCAACAAGACGCCGTAAACGTGACAGTGCATCCAAGCCGGGGAGATTCAGACAAAGCATCCAAAAAAACTGTCGTGGACCAAGGAGACGTGTTGGAAGATACAAGAAACAGCGACTCAGTGCAGCCGGTGACAGCAAACGATCAGGCTGACGAAAATGACAAGAAAGAAGTCGATGAGCTGGACAATGACGACTCCAAGTTGAAGAACACCGACGGCGGTACGTTGAACTGCGTAAATCGCGCTTGAAGTTGCCATACAATCCTATCTGCCTGCATATAACTTGCTGGACATTTCCAAAGCGCGTGAAAGCCCGCCTGTTGGCAAGCGTAGTGTGTCTTTGCAGAAACAGAGAAGAGTTGTTGCCAAATAAGAAGGTGTGTTGCTATTTACGAAACCTCCGTCGTATATCTACAAGAAAACGAGTGCTTCACGTTTTAATTTGAATGGAAGGGGCCGATTTTTCGACGACTCGTGCAGTCAATAATTGCTTCTCGCGTGTTGTATGAATCCGGTCCGTTTTTCAACGAGATTCCATGGACGAAGGTCGCGAATGGTTAAAAGTTTTGACTTTCAGTGTATAATGAAGAAGCTGTAAAAAGCACACTGTGTATTACGTTGTCAGATTGGCGCGAAAAGTATTTCCCGTTTTGTTGTGCATGTGCAATGGACGAAATTTTTTATGCTTTTGCAGTCAGGACCAGTCAGCCTGCTAATGAACCAGAAGTATATTGTCTGAATATCTTTGTCTTACTACTCAATTTCTTTTTTGCAACTCGGTATGTGAACGACATTTTTATACAAACAAGTATTTTTTCACTTCTGATAGGCCATGAGCAAGAAAGTGTAAATGCGGATGGTCAACCGACTGAGGACGGTGCAGAGCAAGCTCGCGCCGATGGCAAATTGTTAAAAAAAGACATGTTAGATGAAAATGATGTCGGAGATTCAATGCCCTTCGAAGAGGCGGAGCCTCAGGTTGACGGCAAACAAGAGGGAGAAATCGTTTTGCCCGACGATGACGATATTGGTTTGGACAACATGGATGAAGGTAGGATTGATAAAATAAACCCTACTGGACTCCAAAATTTCCGTTCGTTGAGCTCACACAAGTGACATATTCGAAACCTCTCTAACGAACAGATACACTTATACGACCCAAATCATTGAAAATGAAAATAAAGTGATTTAGAAAAAACTCCAGCCCACCCATCTTTAGAAACTGTTTTGTCGGCTTTTCATATTTACATAAATTCCACGGCGAAATGTATCTTTTCAAATCACAGTTTTGATGCACACTATAATGGAGTGTGTATCTGCACTTTGTTAACACTAAAAATATCGGTTTAGTGTCGGTAAAACTCAACAGCTCTCTAAGCTCATGCAGATATTTTGTGCACACTTTACCTCACCCATGAAAGTTTTTGTAATGCGTGGTCAACATATATTCCTTCTGGGTGGTATGCCATCGGCGTATCTGTTCTAAAATCTGCGGTCTCTCAGCATTGTGATTGCACAGTGCACAGTCTAAGTAAAACTCAGTTAAGGAGTATTAAAGCAGTGGTTTTATCCATCAATCCAAAGCTTACGACGTCTTGCAAGTAAACTGCAAGCTATACTGACACCCGTTTTGAAACCTTCCAGATCTCGCGACACTATTGGCCGAACTCTGTGGGGCCTTTTGGTGTGTGGTTCCTGGTTGGGAACTATTGCATTCAATTCACGGGACGATATATCTTGCGTTAGTAACGGAATTACTGATGGATTGCTCAAAAAAGTGCCAAAAATGTGGTTGTTGGCAAACGACGATTTGTTACTGACAGGCTGACGAATGAAACTGGCGTCTAGGTACTGAAACATAACCAGCAACGTGTTTATATTGCAGTAGAAGAAACAGCAACTTACAGCGCTTAACCTGAACTAGTACGTGCTCCTCGACAAGGTGATTCGGGATGCTAGTAAAATATTTATGAAATTCAATATCCTGCAGCGATCGAAATGACTGGCAAACTACTGAAAACGATGCAACAAGGCTTGTGCGCATTGTAGAAGTTAACCGACATACGGAACAACTACGCCTGTAGATTGACGATGTTTGCCGTTTTCTTGTCAAATCGCTATCGCAAGAAGACGAAAATACTCTTACCAAAAACAGCTGATTTTAGAGTGTCTTTAGAACAGTTATGTCCAACCTGCGGCCCAGTCGAAGGTTTTGTGCGGCCCAGTTTAGGTTTTCTCTGTAGTAAAAGTATTCCATATACTGACAACTGTCCTTATTTTGATAATCTTGAATTTGACATTTTTGATGCAGGTGGTGTTCAGTGCCACTTTATCTTACCATTGCAGTAAGGATTCGAATGCTTTCAGGACATTAGCTTAAGCTAAATTGATTTTGCTAAGATCGAAGTTAGCCGTTTAATGTGCGGCCCTCATTAATACGTTATTCAATGTGCGGCCCTGGTTAAGATAGTCACATAATTTTTGGCCCAGTAAGCCATTTGGTTGGACATATAGCTTGCTTTAGAAGCACTGCTCAAATGGTGCATACTTTTGCTGCTGCTTGGTGTTAAACTACTTGGTTCAGAAAAATATTGCAAAAAGAGCAGAACCTCAGAAGTTTGCAAAATAATTGGTAAGTTGTATTCTCGTTTACCGGTGCAAGGCCTTGCCGACTCCATGTGCCAGTGCAACTTTCAGTGAGGCTGAGTAACAGCAAGCATGAAACAATTTTGTCTACTTTGGCTGAGTAGTTTGCCGCCTTGCTTTGTTTCAAGCAACTAGGTTGCGTATGGAGTAGGTAACTCGGTGGCATTGTAGATTGAGTGTTCGCTTCAAGTCGATGGATCGGAAGTTCGATCGACTCAAACTTTTAAACTTATTAGAAATGCCATCCAATCAAACGTCTGTTACTGAAGACTGGCGCAAGGAAAACCACTGTCGAGTTTTTCTATAACCCAGACAACAGGATGTAAATAACAAATCGTGTCAACTGTGCACGGCTATACATGCGTAGCCAAGCTGTCAGGTGATTCTTGAAGGTTGAATGGCCTTAACAATTTGAATATGATGTTAGTAAATAAGCCTGGACCTATTGTTACAAGCCGTGAAGTTCGGTGAGGTTAATGCAGTGGTTCTGAAACTGTGGTACGCGTACCACTAGTGGTACGCGAAAGCTTTTTAAGTGGTACGCGAAGATTCCGGCAGTATTTATTGCATTATAACCTGCCTTCATGGTTACATTCACATGAGAGAGGCAATGAATTGAGCTGCGTAGGTTACGTGAGCGGCTGTTTTTGAATTCATCGGTAACAATTTCACATTGGTACTATTACGTCACAAATACACAACAAACA
>Ga0210059_1001788_pt1 | contig 32892 bp, 20 predicted proteins | sample Ectturendosymbi2_FD_188042 | JGI IMG/M metagenome (GOLD analysis project Ga0210059, IMG submission 188042) | Ecteinascidia turbinata endosymbiont from Florida, USA - Sample 2 (SPAdes) (version 2) | ecosystem: Host-associated > Tunicates > Ascidians > Unclassified | place: Key West, Florida... | reverse complement strand
TTTGAAATTTGGTTTGGAATTGACTCTAGCCTAGACATTTTTGAGTTAAGCTGATTTAGTTTTTCCAGCAACTCTTCAGATTTATTCACAGATGTTTGTGGAGAGAGTATAGGCCACTTCTTTTCAAAGTTCACAAAATCCTTTGTTGCTTGAATTTCTTCTTTTTTGCATTTCCTGTTGTTAATGCGGGTGGTCATGTTGTTCAGTATAACACAGCAGGTAAGTAGAGTGTTATATAATTAACTGACAGTTAACAACAAAATTAGCAATACAAAACCTAAACCTTATTCAAATAGAATCTGTGAAGAAGTTTCAGCAATATCAAAAAAATTAAGAAACAAATTGTGCATATTTAACACATACAAATTTTATCACTGTCCACTATTTTCCACATGTCACCATTAGATGATGCTGCACATAACATGTGTTCCACATACAAAAAGAAACACTGAAGAGCTTCTAGTTCTAAGATTTATCAATAAAATATGTCTAAACTTAGTTTGAAAAAATAGTCCGTAGTTGACATTTGCATAGAATCGCTCAATTTGTAGTGCTGCTATTGGAAAGCCCGAGCAGCAAGTGCCCAAAGCTTCACACTGGCAGCAAGCAACAATAGAGATCACATGCCATGATCACTCTATTATTGCTTGTTCGCACCACATATAGATGGGTGTTATTCTTTACGCACATCCCGTTCTTGGTGAATCACATATTCAATGCAACGCCATCCGGGAGGTAGCAGCACCTTCCCTTCTTTTTTACTATGAACCGCACTGGTCGCACCTTCCTTTTGTGAAATCTGCACCTGGCACGGCTTTTACATCCTGGTCACAGCATCATTTGTTGCGATTGGAAAGTCTGAGCGGCAAGTGCACAAAGCTTCACATTGTGGCAGCAAGCAACAATAGAGGTCACATGCCATGGCCACTTTATTATTGCTTGTTCGCACCACATATATGGGTGTTTTTCTTCCTGCACATCCCGTTCATGGTGAATCATACATTCCATGCAATGCCACCAACCGAGAGGTTGCAACAGTAGTACCATATTGGATAAATTAGTAGTACTGTATTTTCGGGACCATAAGGCAGCACTGGATTGTAAGGCGCAGTATCAAAAATTGAATGCTAGCTGTTTCTTTTCATATATAAGGTGCACTGGATTGATAAGAGCAATTGACTGAAGCAAAATGTAGATAAGTCAAACTGTATTCAACTCTTTTGCAATAACTCCCATGTGCCAGAGTTGCCCAAGTGTCTGAGTCACCACTTGGCTTGGGTCATTTCATGCCAAAAGAGCAAATGGGTTACACCAAGTGTTTTGTATTTTAAGGAAATTTGGAACATTTGTAGATCTCACTGAAAAATTACGAATGCAAAAAGATTTTTGAAAACTCCCATTATCTGTGGAGTTATGATCACTTTTAAAAACGCCATTTTTACTCATTACGCTTGAATTCACATGCTTAAATTTTTGTTGAATTCCTAATTTCTCAGCCTCTTGATCACATGAGATGGCTGAAAATTGCTAGGCAGACATTTTAAGACCCAAGGAATAGAAAAAACTACCTGAAAAGGTGCTAAGAGAACTGCTTTACATAACAGATCATTCAATATACTTCATACATTTTTCGGAGACCCAACTTAGCATCTATAGAAAAAAAGGGTAGAAAATTTTGAAGTTGAAATACGCATATTTTATTCTTACACCAATACTCTTTCATTCCAAGTAAGAAAATTCAATTGGATTTGATGCCTGATATGAAAAAAACTGTTTTAAGTTTTACTTCAGCACTATTTTGTAACATTAACTCTATGACATTATAGTGTCTGTAATATGTGTAATGACAATGCTCAATATCCATGCACTTATGATGACAAACTAGCGCCATCAATGACTCTAGCACCTGCGTTTAGCAGTTTCAGTTCTGTTAGTATTGCAGAAAGATGTTCAATGAGACTCCAGCAATCAGCCTGCTTGCACCTCTATTAAGTTTTCAATCAATGTAATCCTTAACAGTAGGTGCAACTGCAGAACCCTGACTAGTGTATAGTTAAGGAACAGCATTGATGGTCTATATACAAAAAATTGTCTAGCATTTAAATAAATAGCAGTGTTTACCAAATACAATTGGATCTAGGTGAGAAAGTACAACCAGATCCATATATTAGGCGCACTGCAATATAAGGCACACTTTAGATTTTCGAGAAAATTAAAGGATTTTATGTGTGCCTTATGTTCCGAAAAATTTGGTATCTACAGATGTTAGCTTTTTTGCCTCAAACTCAAAAATAAGCATATGTCTCCCTGTAGTAGCAGTATCTCCTTAACATCAGTTCTTCAATGAAAAGTATGTTGAGTTATGATATTTGAATTACAGCCTTTGAAATATCATCATGCTGCGCAATGATTTACTAGGGCTTAATGGCCACTGTGCTGGAAGGTAGAATGAAGGGAAAACGCCCAAGAGGAAGGAAAATAATTAAAAGGGTGGACAATATCATGACTGGCACCTTTGCACAAATGAAAAGAAGGTCTGAGGATAGAGAAGAATGGTGAAGGGATGTCATGAGAGACCTGCTGTCAGGCAGATTACCTTTGATTAGTTAACCAGCCGTGTGTGTGAGTGTGTGAGTTGTTCATGAAACCTTGAAGTTGAAAAGTTTCTAACAACAAAATTCAAGTAAAATTTTGGCCAAATTTTCTTTGGGAACATTCAAATTTTAAATGTTTATAACTGGATGTCTATTTTTGAATTTTAAATTTTGATTAGTTCAGAATATTGAAATCGTTGTCAAAAAGTTTCTTGAATTATAGCAAGGGCCAGGTTCAAAATCATAGTTTTGCTACACAGGTGCTTACACGGAATGATCTTTCATTTTATATTGTTTGGGTAAGAGAAAGCTAAAGTGAAAATTTCAAGACATGGAACATATACGAGTAGTTTCAACTAATTAGTGGTGCAAGCACAAAACAAAAGAAGCTTTCCCTTTGCGGAATTAGAGAGCATGTAACAAATTCTTGAAAAAGTGCATCTGATGTGAACTTCTCACGTTGTGGGTATATTTCACTACGTTTGTACATGTTCATGCAAAGTTTGCACACCAATATTGGTGTAATATTTCATGTGAAAATTGGCATGTCAAGTTTCTGTACAATTTATGGGTTAGACTTGACCTACAAGCACAATACATCAGTGGTAGTTAAATTTGTAATTGGTAACATCAGAGTGACTATTATCCACACTAACAAATCTTTGATTCAGTTTGTACTTACCTTTTGCTAATATAGCAAAAATACTGAAGAGATCTAATGTTTTATTAGCTTCCATAGCTGTCTTCAATTGTTAAATTCTCATTAGTGCAGCATTCCATCGTATTTTATGGACCATAATGTTCACTTTTGATTTTTCAATGCCAGCTGTTCTTTTTCATACATAAAGGTGCACTGGATTGTAGGGCACAAAATGATGGATTACATACGAGTGAGTTTAATCTGTCACCCGTGTCTAATCCACTGGGCACAAATAGAAACAAACTCAAAGCTGTGCACGTGTTTGATTGAGTGTTTGCCAATGTAGCCAGCAGCCCCACAGAGTAATACGATCTGTACATCAACATTAAGAAATGTGCTAGCAACTCAGAGAACCACATGTGTTTCCCATTACAATTGTTGCTGGTTTATAACGTAACATGATGGTGTGTTTACAAAAAAATCGTAACTAGCAGTTGAATGGATAGTACCGTTTGCCACATAAAATTGGTTCTAGATGGGAAAGTACAACCAGATTCATACATTACACACACTGCATTATAAGGCACACATTTGAGGATTGCAAGGTGTAATTTATGGTCTGAAAAATACAGTGCATGCACCATGAAGGGGGTGTGTGCTGAGAATAGTTAGCTATATGTATGTAGCATGAACAACCAATAATAGAGTAATCGCAGTGTGTGATCGTGTTGCTTGCTGCCAGAGTATGAAGCTTTGCATGCTTACTGCTTGAGCCCTCTAATTGCAAAACAGTTGGGTAAGTGTTTCAGAGTTTTCAGTGGTAATAACTATGTTTATGTTACAAGGCTATCACCTCAGTAACCAGTATGCAATGGTTGAAAATGGAACAGGTTAACGAGCACATCTGAAAGAAACGTAGGCAAACGGAAGAACAAATGACAGCTGTAAAACCATGGTATATTCATGCATTTTTGTGACTCAAATCACAAATTAGCATAAATGCAACAGGAAGAAAAAAGAATAACATCAAAGAGCAGAAATTAACTGCATGCTGATAAAAATGTAAAAACATAACAAATTTTGCATTTCAATCACAAAGGGTAAGTAAAAGACCATAAGAGTCAACTGCTAACCCAGTCCTTTTGCTAGCACAAATCAATCTTTATTTCAAAATCTTTCACATGTGATACGAGTAACAAATGCATAGAATCAATGTTACATAAAAGAGTTTGAAGAGCATGCCTATGCACTGAGGCCGCTATGAGCAACTAGATAAGTAAAATGTATATGGGGAAAAGGGCCAATAAAAACAAAACTACTAAAACGTGACAAGCATATGAAATGATAATAAATGGGAATATTGGCAACATAACTGGACATTTTTGTATCATTTTGAAAGGAATAAGGTTAGTCAGATTTCAAATTTTTAGGATTATCAGACCACATTTTGGAAACAAGAAAATGATAAAGTGCAAATATATTAACACACCTCAGTGGCACAAAGTGTGTATAATTCTTTTGACCAATAACATTTTGTATTTCATTCTGGGTGATGAACTAGTAATTCTCTGCAAAGTCTTCCGAAATGTCATCATCTATTTCTAAAGTTTCCTTTTGCTGTTTCAAGAAAACTGTGGTTTGGCAATGAAAAAATTTGGCTGTGAATATATACAACTTTTGAGTGCACAGTTGGAATATACTTTGATGCTGGTACATATTATGAGGTTATCTGTGTGTGGTCAGTTGTTTGGTTAGGTTTCTAATACTTTGTAAAACTACAGTAACTGTGCTCATTGCGACAACATACCCATGTGTCACAAGATTTAGCACTCTCTTGTTATATACCATGAAATCTAGAAATTGCTTGAATGCACAAGTAGAATACCAACAACATAGCTTCAATTTTTTTAAAACTCGTGACTGATAAAAAGGAACAAAGAATCATTTAACTGAAATATGTTAACTTCTGGAAGTCAGAATTTTCATTTTATTATTTTGTACGTATTTCAAGCAAAACACTGTTTTTTGCAGAGGATATTCAAATGTTAGTCTGTGTCATTTCTTGTCCATATGTTTGATTTTCTTTGCATGGTAAATTTTTTACAATCTTTTCCAGAAGCATTTGGAAGCTAGTTCTTGTAATGGGTACAAAGATAAAACAAATTTGTTTTAGGAGCATCGGAGTAAGAAAGTTTCATATACCCAGCGGTAGAATATCATAAATATTGTTCTTTAGAACAATATTTTTGGAAACATAGACATACCTTCTATGTAAACAAGCAAAAATTTTTCAAAAAATTTCTTGGCATCCATTCCAAATTGGCCAAGCAATGAAGCAGGGTCAAAACATATAAAAAGTATTGATTCAAGCTAAATTTAAAGATGCATTTGGAAATCCCAACCTAGAAAATGTGAACCAGTTTCATTAGGATTGGACCAGCAGATCTAGAGTACCTTCATATTTGTGTTGCTCATCAATGCCAATGCCATATATTGGTAAATATGCAAAAATAGTGATAAAACAAAAACCACTCACTCAATTTTTTGTAATTTAATGGCAGAACTTTCATACAAAAATATAATGAAAAGACAACATGTGCTACCCTACACTAAACTAAACCCATGAGTTTCTGAAAAAATCAATAATTTTTTTATTCATGAATATACACTTACAATGTTTGATCTCTTCTATGGCTATGTTCACAAACATGGTGAGTTGAAGTATTTTCACGTTGTATTTTTGTATCAAATGTGTACGTTTTTACACTTGAAAGTTTATTTTATTCCCACCTACGTCAGGTTTTTTTTAAGGAAAATGTTAGGTGCCCAGTATGGACCTGTAGGGACCCGATTTGTCTGATTCTAAGGACCCGATTTGTCTGATTCTAAGGATCCGATTTTCTCTGATCATAATTTTCTCTGATTCTAGGGACCCGATTCTGGTCCCTAAAACACCTTAAAAAACCCTGACCTAGGTAGTACTTGTTATAGTACAGAAGATGTTAGTTGATGGTTGTGGGTTTCACAATTTGAAAGTGCTCCCTCCTTTTTTGCTATTTTTGGGTATTTTAATAAATTGAAAAGCTGATGCAATTTGTTCATATTTTGTTGGTGACAGGATTAGTATTGTTAAACTGCGTAGGTAGTGAATATAGAAAATACTGAGGAGCAGTGAAATTTCCACATGAGTGCCTCACGAAGTTTGGTAAGTTCAGTTTCTTACGTTAAACCAATGGTTCCCAAACTGGGGGTAAATTATCCCTCTGGTGTAATATTCTATTCTGCAGTGGGGAACGCAGAACCAAAATCACAATGTTAGTCTGTATTATGAGTGACCACAGCAATAGAAGTTTTCGACCTGAAATGCGAAAAAAAATTTGAGGTTAATAAGACATAATCACTACCTTAATTTGGGTAATGGTTCGAACAAGTTTGGGAACCACTGCGTTAAACATAACAAGTGATAATGATTATTTTGAATGTCAGAGTACTGTTATATGCTAGTTAAAATTATGGAGTGAAGCTTGTGTGTGCTCTGTTTGAGATAGCTTGTGTGCTTGATATTTATGCAAATAGAAATTCAGTTGTAGGACTAAAGATGTGTAAAATTATGTGAAAGTGATTTCCCTATTAAAATTTTGCTGATTGATTCAAACCCTTCATCTGTGTGAAGACCAGGGTCATGGAGCCAGAACTCAGATTTCAGGCTCAGGCTCCAACATCTAGAAGTTCTTGGTTCCAGCTCCAAAACAGTTTTGTCCATTGAACACTGAAAAACATTGTATTATTTTTACAAGTCGCTTGCCTAACTATTTCTGTGGAAATGGAACCCAAATTTCCGACTCCAGCTCTGGCTCTACCATCTAAACATTTTTGGCTCCGGCTCCATCCAAAATTGCTTGGGCTCCTGCTCCACAACCCTGGTGATGACTAGCTGCCTAACATGTGATTGTGGATATTGACATAGGAGTATATTCACCCAAAATTCTGGTATTATACCAGAAGGAACAATGGTACCTGATTTCAGCATTGACACTTTGGTTCAACAGGAATTACCTTGATTTACATGTAACATCATACCAATATCAACAAGGCATATATGAGATCTCACTCAAAATAACCTTTGGCTTATACTTGGTTAAAAACATTAGCTCTTATTACCGGTATTTTCCATTTAACACAATTTCACAGCATGCTTGTATTGCCAATATGGCAGCTCATTGTAGCTTTTTCAGTCTATGGAAAAACATCCCCATAGAGCGATTAGTTTTGCCTAACCAGTATCTTGTTAAGTTCAAATAGATATGTTGTACCAATTGTATTTTATTGAATTAACACATAAATCTTTAATGCATTTTTACAAAACAGTAGTTTATGTTTCAGAAATTAGCTCAACTGGTTAGTTTTCCTGTCATATCATATGACATTTTAAACAGGAATTCATTAACAATTCTTAAATTCTTAAAGAATTTTCTTATAAGTTTAGCATACCTTTATAGGTTGTACCGAGCTCTGCAATGAATGGTACTCAAAAACAACTTGCCTATCTTTATCTTTGAGGTAAATTGTTTTGCACTGATATATACCTAAATTGGTGAAGAAACGAGCATTATAAATTTTACCAAAGTACTTGCAATAACAGTGAGTTTGTCTATCAGTATTTTGCAGTGTCTTGCAAAGCTGTGTTATAGTAAACAACTTAAACTGAAATTGAAAAGAAAGCAAAAAAATAGAAACTTGCTTTAAACGTGGCTAGATTATTTGTTTCTCAGAACTACAAACTTTCAAACTCAGCCAGCTTAGCCTAAGTAATATTGCTTGTTTTCTTGTATACAGGTAAAAATGACTATATTGTTATGGAGTTTAATATTTTGTTTTCGGCAGTTTGGGTGCAACTGATTTAAAGTTTATTATGTTGGAATAACAAATTATTACATTTTATCTCCATTTTGATCATGTAGATTCCCATTAAGTTTTTTTATGTGTTAATTCTGTTGTTTTCAAATGCTTCGAAGACCACTATGGTACTATGTTGTTTAACACTTTCGGTACCGGGTGGATCCTCTGTGGCGATATGCACCGTTACTGGGTGTTTTACCTTCAAGTACCCCAAATGCCACTATTTGGTTGAGCTTTCCAACACTATTACTTGCCAGCCAATTGAGCTAAGGAGCTGTTCAAACCCTTTACGGATCCAGAAAGTCCTAGTTTTGACTGAAAAAATTTTTGTTCATTTTGGGTTTGGGGTTTTGTTTGGGTGATGTCATAATGGGGGCATGTTTTTGCATTTTACAGCCCTTGATTGGCTTGCTAGCATCTGGAGCCAAAATTATGGTTCAAAGACTAAAAATTGTAAAAAATTCTACCCTGCAAATGCTAACCTGAGGTGTATTCCACCCCAGGCAATACTCATCAGCCAATTGAGCTAGGTAGTTGTTCAAACCCTCTAAAGATGGGAAAAGTGTTGTACTTTGCAACGAAAAAAAAGTATTTTAGATTTGAATGTCATTTCTTTATTGATGTTCACATGATGGGAGTATGTTTATGCATATTTTGTTTACATTAGGATGATGTCATTGGGCCCCGGACGCCAATGTCAAGAGCCATTTCTCTGCCTCGAGTTTTTATTGGAAAGTAGGCTATAATATGAGTCTTTAGAGGGGTTGATGGTGTTGCGATCGGAAAAGCCCAAGCGGCAAGTGCGCAAAGCTTCGCACTGTGGCAGCAAGCAACAATAGAGATCACACGCCGTGGTCACTCTCCACGTACACTAGTCGTTATGTTCAATCGTTCACAAGTTCATATCGGCAGAGCTTCCACACCACAATCACTCTATTATTGCTTGTTCGCGCCACGTATATATATTGTTGTTTTTCGTGCACATCCCTCTCGTGGTGAATCATACATTCAACGCAACGCCACCAGAGAGGTTGCAGCAATGGACTTTCTAGTGTTTCTGGTTCCAAAATCATTGCCAAAATACCACAAATTAATTAGGGAAGTCCCCCAATAATCCGCTAGGGAATTCCTAAAATGTTTGGAATTTTTTGGCCATAACTTTCGACCCAGAAATGTTAGAAAGTTGAACAAGGGCTTTAAAGACACGTATTATAGCCTAAAATCCAATAAAGTTTTGAGCCACAAAGTCTCAAAATTTGGATCAACTGATGATGTCATCCAAAAAAATGCAAAACCTATCCTCATCGTGACATCATCAACCAAAAATCTGAAGCCCAAAACTACAATTTTTTTAAAAATTCTACACTACAAGACTTTCCGAGTCTTTAGATGGTTTGAACAGCTCTCTCACTCAATCAGCTAGCGATTAATAGCTTTTAGCCAAAATGACCAAGGTTGCCTTTTGTGGGATATTAATTTATATCCAATTTTTGGTTTGTGAGCCATGATTTCAGCTCCAGATAAGCTAGAAAGCCGATCGCAGGCTCTAAAGACTTGGATGATAGCTTAGTTTCCAAAAAACCCTAGAGCCACAGAAATTGCTCATTGGTTTGGCTCCCAGGGCCATAAAACCAGGATCTTCATTAAGAACATATATATATATATATATATGTCGTCTTGTAATCTGTGCATGTTTTCTCCTCACGTATATATATCTTTGGGCCGGTACTGAAAGTGCTAATACGAATGTATGCAGCTTCGTGCACTAAACATGATTGATTCAAAACAAATTCATACCACTAAAATGCTTCTTAATAAAAAGCTTGGCTGTTGACCGCTGAAGCTCATTTCATTATTTTGTCAAATAACAATTCTCACATTTTTTAATAGGAAATCGATTTCATGTAATACTATGCAGCATCAGCCTTACAACCTGCAAGCAATGCTTATGGGTGAAAAGCTAAAGAAAGAGCAGAGAAAGCCAACAAACGCAATACCAAATCAGAACACAAATGTCTGTTTTGTTGCTTGATGGACAAGACAAAAGTTAATATCTTTCCAGTGACTTCACTCCACAAGTGAAGGAAGCAAGGAATCAATCTCAAATTTTTAATAGGAAATCGATTTCATGTAACACTATGCATCGTCAGTCGTATCATCTGCAAGCAATGCTAACAGGTGTGCAACATAGAATAGCCAACACAAGGTCAGAGAAAGTAAACAACCTCAATACTGCAATGAAAAAAACATTGCATAACTACTGACGATTATTTTGGCTTTGTCACTAAAGATTTCATCAAACCCACAGCAGAAGGGAGGCAGTTCATAAATGGAAAATCACACCACCCACAGTCAACCTTCAAGTCAATCTTATTTGGAGAAGCAGTAAGATTGAGACGTCTGAACCAAAGGAAACAAGACTACCTCAGCAGCTTAAACCGACTGGGAGAAAAAGCGATCCGCTCAAGCTTCCCTTTGGACATGACTAATGACATGATAGCAATGGCATCAAATTGGGAGGAAAGACTACGGGCCCCAAAAGACGAAAAGAAAGATAACCCACAAGTTTGGGCTACATCTTTTCCCCACCTGATAACTCATGCAAAGAGAGAGAAAAACTTAAACCCAAAAGCAATGATAACCTACAAAAGACCAACTGTAATTGGACAATTACTTACTAACTACAAGCGTCTTGCTTTAAGCAAAATGAGAGAGCATGTCAAAGTGATGTCAGGTCCTTGTGGCCACTGTGCACTTTGTGGTAACCATGGAAAGCACAACGAATCAATGATGCCATGTGTTTCATAAACAATGGACAAAAATAAAACCTTCCCACTCAACCAAAAATTGACATGCGCAAACCATGGTATTTATGTATCGACTTGTATTATTTGCCACTGACAATATGTCGGGCAAACCACAAACAAATTTTCCACAAGATGGTCATCACACCGTAGTAATTGGAACAGACCCAATTGTAAAATTGATGAATAGAACAAAGATAAAGTGGTCTTGTTGCGGCACTTTCAGAGTTCCATGATGACGTGAACAGACTGCCGATACATGAGGCTTACACCGTTGCTTTTGTTGAAGAACCTCATTACCTTTCTTTGGATTTCTGTGAAGATAAGTGGTATCACAAACTTAACGCACAAATTAATATTCAAAACATGATCCTCCCACACATAAGATAATCATTTTGTTTTTCTGCTGCTGAACGCTGATGTACTTCAGTTCTACAGACCGTTTTTGTGTTTCACTTTTCGCGGCCAGTGTGCAGGTGTTTTTGTTCGTGTCAGTCAGAGCGTTTCCATCATCACTGGAGAGACTTAATTGCTGCAGCGACCAAAATGCACGTTTTACTGATTCATAACGCTTGTTGTTTCAAGGCACTTGGAAGCCTCGCTCTGCGAAGAGTTATTCTTATCAGAAAGCGACTTTTTCTTTGGTGTTAATCATTAGCTGGCGTTGAGTTTTAGTAAGTTTTTGTCATTTATGCAGTAAGTTTTGAGGCTTCAGCATTTGCATGTAGTTTAGCAAGACATTTTGGTTTTGTTTTGTTTGTAGTGGTTTGGTATGCATGGTTTTTTCATTGCAGTCTTGAGGTTGTATACTTTCTCTGACCTTGTGTTGGCCTTTCTACGTTTCACACCTGTTAGCACTGCTTGCAGATGATAGGACTGACGATGCACAGTGCTATGTGAAATCGATTTCCTATTAAAAATTTGTGATTGATTCCTTGCTTCTTTCACTTGTGGAGTGAAGTTACTTGATTACAGATATGCGCAAGTTTGGATCATCGCAAAAAGATGAAAGCAGAGCCCAGTCAGCTGATTCCTCTAAAGCCTGTAGAAAACGTAGAGCTTTTTATTGTATCTTTCCGGTGGTTAGATTGGAGTAAGATAATTTCATGAAGGAGGTTAACGTTTCTCAAAGGGAGGTAAACATTTATCTGGCTAAAAACAACAAAAAATTGATATTAATTACTTCCCTTGGGCAGTTTTTTTTTTAAGGAAAATGTTAGGTACTTGGTATGGACCTTTAGGGCTCTGAAAAATTTATATAGTATTATTTGTAGTATCTGTTCAGATATTTCCCTTGATAATTTTATCTGATTCTAGGGACCTTAATCAGGTCCCTACAACATCCGTAAAAACTCTGCGTTTGGGAACTAATTATTTTGTTGTTTTTAGGCTGTAACTTTTGAACCAGAAACATTACAATGCCAATCAAAGGCTCAAAAGACTCAGATTCTGATTTAGTTTCCAATGAAAACTGTGAAAACTGAGTGAAAAAGTTCCATCTAGCAGTTGATGCCCAGGGACAGGTAACCTGAACCAAAATGGCCTAAAACCTACCCCACTTATTATGTCACCCACAAAAAAATGATATCGAAAACTTTCCAATTTTTGTTCATTGCAATCTAGAAGAAATAAACCACATCTGTTAAGAATTTGAACAGCTCTCTAGCACAACTGTAGACAAGTTATAGTGTTACAAAGTGATGGTTTTCAAATGGCTCACTAGGTTCATAAAGGTAAAAACAGCCCAACGCTGAAGGTGCTAAGAATATGTGTTATTATCTTGCAAATTTCATGTGGTAATCTTGTAGTTACTATGAATGCAGAGTTAAACAAATCAGTGCAGTACATATTTGCAATGTTTTACAAAATTGCTTAGATTTTTTGCAGACAACAAAATTTGTCTTGCCTCCATCTTTACATGTATGTGTTTTTATTGCATTTTGATTTTTTGTTATTTGTAGACTCAGCGAACTTTGTTTGGTGAAGAAGAGGAGGAAATTATTGGTGAATTTTTGGTTTCATGTTGGAAAAAAAATTTACAGGTTCCAAATGACACTTTATTTGAAACTTTGAAAAAGCATCTTCACATTTATCCTAGATCATCACAATCAAGAAGCAACAAACCAAGTCCTGCATGGTTTGTAACTTCATGGTGTGATAATTTTCAGTCCTCATGGTATACTTGTCTGGTTGGTTGAATGAACTCTGCTTGATCTTGTAACTTAATCTTAACTCTTTGGCATCCGGCTACTTTCGGGGATTTTCGGAAAAAAAATGCCCTAAACGCATGTGGCTTTGCGCAGAATATCTCCGTTCCTGTTCGGGTTACAGACCTGGTTGAAACGTCAAAAGACGCGGCAAGTCTTCTAGTCTGCACTCGAAAACAATTTTTTGCTTGGGGGGTGCAGGTTTTTTGTGAGTGATGTCATAAGTGGAGGACTTTTAGGCCACCTTGGCCCACTTTGCCTGGCCCTGGGCGCCAACCGTTAGGTGGTAGTATTTCGCTGAAGTTTTTACTAGAAACTAGGCTACAATCCAAGTCTTTTGATACTTTGGATGACCTGCTGAGGTTTCAGGTTCAAAAATTATGATGTAAGTTAGTAAAAATGTTTCACTAATTAGCTAATAGATAATCAATTAATTTGTTTATTTTAGATCATAACTTTTGAACCAGAAACACTAGAAAGTTGATCAAAGGCTCAAAAGACTCGGACTCGAGCCTAGTTTCCAATGAAAACTTCAGCGAAACACTTTGGTCTAGCGGTTGCGCCTTAGGACAGGCAACATGAGCCAAAATGACCCCAAAACTACGTCACTTATGACGTCAGTAACAAAAAATCCGCACCCCCAACCAAAAATATTTTTTCTAGTGCATTCTACTAGACTGGCCGATCTGTTTGAGCCCTTGAACAACTCTCTAGTGCAATCGACGGAGGAGCTAGGGTGTTGGTAAGGCAACCAAATACTGCTGTTTTTTAGGCCAAAATTGAAGTACGAATATATGGTACGCCGGCTCTCAAAGTGTTAAATGCTGATTTTATTTGTTTGAATAATATCTGATATACGGCATTCAGCTTACAATACATCACTCAGCTGGTTTTATCCCATGCACCCCTTTAACCATTATTCACATACAAAATCCCCCCTTAGAAATTTAGTTTTTAAAGAACACTTTTACATCAGTACACTAAGAAGAGAAACTAAACTCTCCACAATTAATAAGCTCTTTGGCCTCTGATTTAGTTAATACTAAACTATTAGTAATTAACAAACAATTTTTCTGAACGAAGTCCAGAGCCGACATGAGCTATAATTTGTGTGCTGCACATAAATGGGTGGCAATTTAGAGAGCAGCTGGGAGTGCTACACCACAAAACAAATCATAAAATGTACAGAACAAGACGCAACAATCAGTGCATGCTTAAACTATATTACATTTTAAACAAAATCCTAAACATAAAATTCCCCCCTTGCAAATACAAAATTCCATCCTGGTGAGGAATTCCCCCCTGGTTGAGAGCCCCTGATCTGAGATTTAGAAATATAATTCACATAAAAAAGCCATGCATTTTAAATTTTTTCTAAAAAATGTTTTTCAAAGAACATGAATTCTTTTGAAGTTGGTGGCAAGCTTTTTGTGGTGATTTTCAAGCTGCCATTCTTGTGTTGGCAGATTACATATGATTATATCAATATATCCTGTTATCCATGAGTAACTATTTTTGTATCAATTCCATACTTCATAAAAACAAGTTTTAATTAATTTTAATTTTCGTTGAATTAACTATGTTGAACCCTTTGAATTGTGCTTTATGAATTTACATTTTGCACTAACCACAATCTGGAAATGAGGTCTTAGGTGTCCATGAATGGTCAACTAACAATGGATAAAATAGTTGTAGGCAGCAACCTTACTGAAAGTTTGCTTGGCATATTCCTATAAGGCTTGGTCGATTTGAACAAGGTTTGAATGCAGTAGTGTAGGCAGAGCGATCTGTTGGTATGAAGTTTGCTAATGTGGCTGTACATATAGCATACATTTATTAGAATTCAACTGGAAAATATTTAATTACTTGCACTAAAATCTGTAACCTTGACATTGCCTAAAACATATCTCCCATATTAGTGGCTCCCATGACTTGCGAATTGGGTTCAAGCTGCCTCATGATGTGGCCAAGACTAGATATACTGATAGGCATAGTATGCCATCAATTTTGGTCCATATTCATCTGAAGACCCAGTAAAACGAAATTGTAATGTAAAGTTCATAGGCAAATGTTGAACTTGTCAGGTACGGCAAATAAGTGTGTAAGAGTTCAAAATTAGTTACTTGCTACCAGGGGGGGATGCAGGGGATGCACCCCCCCACCAGACCTAAAGAGATGCTGTCATGGCACGTGATTTCATTGAAAATCATCGCCAAAACATTTTTGTACTGCACATTACTCAATCACTACAAGAGCCAGGTTCACAGTTACGGTAGAGTGTCATGCAGTGATGAGCTTGCTGTTCACACATGTCCCCTCCTTTGCCTGCAGAAGTGTGTTGCAATAGTCGCGAGAAGATTGTTCTACTGTTGGTCTTCATTGTGCAAAAATAGCATGGCAACAAATTTGCAAAGGTTCACTTTATATTACAGAACAGGCGTTTTGTTGCATGATACTGTTGAACGCACACATCTTGGCAGTTGATGCAGCGAGACAGTGACATGCTGATAGCGGTAAGCCACGTACATTTATACTTTGTGAAAAGAAGCATGAATGAATCTGTAGCAATGCTTCCACAAGTTCGAAAAATCCATTATCAGTGCAAGTGTGACAAATGTGCCTGAGTGTCAAGCTACGCTTATGCAGGCTTCTTTTCATGCAGTATAAAATTACGTGGCTGGTTAATACATCTAGGCAGGCTTGTGGTAATACGTCTTTATCGTTAAGGTTTCATTCTGACATCTGAGTGAATACTGAGTGCAAAGCTATATTTGCTGTGGCGAGTTTTCATAATTTATCTGCTCAGTTTGCAAATTCTGCGTGGTGTTCTAATTCTAGTAAGTTTGTCCGTTGTCGTGTCAACTTGCAGGTCAGCTTAATTGCCCTGTTTGTGTAGCAGGGTTTTGTTGATGGCTTTGGGCGAGATCCCAGACGTTTACAGCTCTTGTCTCTAAGTGATACTGACAAGTCTTGCTAGCAGATCCAGCAACCAGGCAATCCCCCCTGAAATTTTCAAAAACATGTTCAGTTGTTAGTTCAGTTGAATACATTAGCTGGGTGTGGCCATGCTTGCTAAGTAAATATAAAGTCATAATTTGTGGTTTCGTTGAAAACCATGGCAATCCAATGCTTCTTCATTTACAGATCATGGCAATGCTTATTGAAAAGAAATTCCCCCCGTGCGTTGAAAATCTGCAGATAGCCTACTGTGCAAATTGTCGTAATGCTAATATACCTGGCTATTGCTGCGAACGAAGTATTTTTTGTTATTGTTACCGTAACATGAGGCATTTTCTTTGTAGTGTAGAAAGGATAAAGCGTTTTGTGAATGTCCATTTGCGTTGCATCGTCAGCTGTGTTCCCGCTAAGGTGCACAAATACACAGAACCACCAGAATTGTGAAATGTCATTCTCGCGCACTTGCAACATTCCAAAGCAATGGAACAGCAGGCAAACAAGAAGCTATTTGAATGAAATGTGTGTTTTGTTCGTAGTTTGATAAGATTGTATATTTATTATATAATTCACAAAGTTTGTAATTCATTGAAAATAATCATGCTCACTAAAACAAATATTTGATCAGTATAAAATTGTGTTAGAGCAAACACTGATCGTCAGCCATTTGAAAATGACAAACATAACACCGACGTTGTCCCCCCCTGGGAAAATTTCTGCTGATGCCCATGAATGATGTGCTTTCTCGCTTTCGTTACTTTCGTGCTTTTACTCAGTAGTATTACGAAGTGTTTGTTGCTTTCCATTCCCTTAATTTCGGTTTCAAAATAAACAGAATCAACCCGCTTCTCATTATTATTTCATCAAAATTACCTGCAATAGCAAATGTCATACACAAATTACTATGGGTGTTGCAGACTATTCCAAACGACAATTATAAACCATAACGTTCCCCATTTGAAGAGCACTGATCTAAACTGCATCCAAGTGACTACGCTCACTTGCTGCAATATACAAGTCAAACAGCACTGCTGCACTATGCTGGCTGCTGCCACTGGTAATTGTGATGTAACAAACGTAACCTACAATGAGAATAATTATTGTATCATCACGTATCTCGAGTCCGTGATGAACCTGCGTCGACGCCAGTGACTACCTACATCAGATCGCTGTTATGTGCCACCTTTCTTGCTGGTTCCGTAGCAGTGCAGTGTCAAAGTTTGACCAGTTTTATCGCTCATGCTTCTTTTAAACCTAGCTCAAACTTGTATCCTCGTAAATGTACGTATGCGAAAGTGATTGATTTACGCAACGTGGTCCTGTGAAGAATTGGGTTCATTGCAAATCGATATCGCATCCCTCCCCACCAATTTAGCCTGTGTCCGCTACTGCTTGCTACCAACATGTTGTGATCTTTCAAGTAAAAATCTGTGACGTTTTTGAACTCATGAATTAATAATTGCTAGTTTAATCACTTTTCCTGCACCAAATTATGGTTATTTTTTGCAATACTAAAGCAGGCCACACTCTATAAGTGTTTTTCAACCTGTGGGCCACAGAGTTAGGACAAAAATATGTTACAGTTATATAAATATGTGATCACTACAGCATGGCAACACACTGATTGTGTTCAGCAGGAAGATTCTTTCTGAATTGCATACAGGAAGAAATTTACTACTTCAGAATAACGTATGTTTGTTTATATGTTTAAACACATGAAAAACATCATCTGTATGAACTTCATCAAAAATATTGAGTGGTGCACTAACACCTGCATCCAATGTTTAATGTGTTCCCTTTGCAAGATGCAACCTCTTCTGTCAGTCAAGCTAAGTCAAGTCATGTTTGCGCTTTAAGTACACAGCAATAGAACACATTTCAATAAACAAAGCTTAAAACAAACAGCACAGGTTGGGCGAAAGACGGCCAAAGCAGTCACTCAATCAAGCCGAAATTTGGTTGTAGTCTTGAGTTTGTTTATTCTCTGCTGTTTCGAAATTTGGTTGTAGTCAAATTTCGAAATTTGGTTGTAGTCTTGAGTTTGTTTATTCTCTGCTGTTACTTCAGCCTTTCAACTTTTCACCTGTAAGCTTTGCTTGCAATTTTCAGGACTGAGGATGCGTAATTTTACATAAAATCAATTTCCTGTTAAAAATTTGCTGATCGATTCCTTGCTTACACCCATCGTGGAAAGTACATACTTGAATAGAGATATGTGCAAGTTTGAATCATCGCAAAAAGACGAAAGCAGATGGCAGTCGACTGATTCCTCGAAAGCATACAGAAACACTAGTGCTTTTAAGTGTTTTAAGCAATAGTGTTTTCTTATCCTCTTTTTCCTTGCATGTGGCATGTGTAAGTTGTAGCAATAATGCAGGTGTTAACTAACATGCCAAGCTTGTCACCACCTATCAAAAGCAGCACTGCACTCTCATTTGTTGATTGTTTATGTGAAAATGTTGCAGTATGTTTTCATTAATTTCTATTTGTCATTGAGATATATCTAATAAGGTAATTTTAAGAAGCATTGTTACCCCTTTGAATCACTGTTAGATAGTAATTTGGTTTAGGTTAGGTAAATTCCTTTCTAAGTTTTGAAATTGTTTGTAGTGTTGTTAAGTTTTTTCTCTCTTGATAATATTAAAATGCTGATGGGTCTCTCTATTTGGTGATATCTTTGATTATTCAAAATTGTTATAGGTCATCTGCTCATTTCTTTAACTGTGAAGTGTTAGTAGGATTGGAAGTGGTTATTATTAACTCAAACAACTATTTCATTATTTGTTGATTGCTATGTTTACAATCCATTAAAATCTATGAACGATTTTATGCAAATGTGCTAGTGCAGGGCTGCACAATCTGTGGCATTGATAAAATTTATGCAGCCATGGACATGTAATTTACGTGGCGGATTCGCATTAATGAAAGCTCTTTATCTACTGTATCTAGATGCTTAGTAGAGAGACAACCAATGCTTGAATAATTCATTAAAACGTTTGACATTTCATTATACTTATAGACATGACTAAATGGGACATTATCTGACAAACCCTATTCTCAAACGTAATTGATGGAGATCACTTGCTGCCGTAGTGCTGTAATTCATAAAAATAAGTGTAATGCGGCCAGCAATAATGATAAGGTTGCACCCCTGTGCTGATGAAATGGCTGTAAAAAGGTTTTACTAAAACATTGTCATGTTTCACATACTACTAATGAATACAGTAAACAGAAGTTTTTGTGATGATGCTATTAAGCCTGTCAAACCAATTTTCAACTTCGATTTTTCTCTTATTTATAGCCTTCAGTCATGATTTTGAATTATCTTATGTGATTTTGCAAATTTGTTATTTTCAATGGATGTTTTGTGGTAGGGAGAAATTTAGGTAATTACAAGCATTGGAGTATATCTTTGAACACATTGCAAGGCACTGTTGTTGATTTGTTGAAAGTTTTTCCATCATAAAACGAAAACTGTGAACATGGAAGTCTTGAAATGCATTTGCTGTGTATTGATACAATTAGCAGTGTTTTTGTGACATCATTTGATGTTGTTAGTATGGATATGATTGACATAACTGAAATGTTGTCCTTGTCCTGGTTGCTGATGTCAAACGCACAAGCAAATATTCCTCTGCTTAAGTTAGACCAGGGGTTCCCAACCTGTTTTACTACTGCACCCCTAGAAACTTTGTTCTGACCTCACACCCTCCGCAATTTTTGATTTTGTGACACAGGTTTGAACGAACCTCATGTTTTTGTATATAATCCATTGCAAAAGAAAACAAAAAAACGCAGCAGGGTAACAAACAGCTCAATTCTGGTCATTAAGATGGACGCTTCTTGAAACCCCTGGAATGATGTCTCACATCCCCAGGGGTTCGAGTTCGAGCACCCCTGTTTAGGAACTACGGAGATAGACTATCAGAATGTTGCCTTTGTGTACATCAGGCTTTGCGTACGTTTGAAATCCCGTCTTAACTTCCAATTAAGGCCATCTTTAGACTCAGATCTTCAGAGAAGGTTTGAAACCATTCCTGGAAAATTATCAGTGGTGGTTGTTTCTTGGCTTCCACCAACAACATTATTCTTTCAAACATTACTAAGGCTTAATTTCCTACGACACTGTCTTGTTGCTATTTTGAACACTTGATGACTAAAAATTCATGAAATGAAGGGTGAAAATTTGAGTTTCAAAACGAACAATTGGTACGACTCCGTATTTTTTTTAAAGTTATCCGGTCGGGTGTAGAAGGTCTACACACAGTTCACAACCTTAAGTTTGGCATGTCCTGCGGCAAGAGTATACCGTAAACTTTATGACGCGAATCTATTCACGTTGAAAAGAAAGAACGCTTATGTTTTAAATTGGAAGATGTCCAGAGATTCTTTGCCACGAACTGTGAATGTTTATTTTAGAAAGATTATGAAAGTATTCAGATTTTGTTTTGTAGTTTTAAAAACTTTATCAAAATTATTAATGGATACAATGCTAAGTCGTATAATACAAACAAGTTGAACTTGGCATCGAATTTAACTGAGTGGAAGTCTCGTCATCTGTCTGTGCCAGCAACAACCCTTGCAAGGAATGCGAGAAATTGCTTCACCCATTAAATTTTTTTGGCGTCTACAGCAACAGTTTCAACATTTCTAACCACGAGCCGATTTTCTAGTGTGAAAAGTGCTTCTCGCACTCGTATTGTTTAATTGCTGAGGAGTTAGTAGAAAACTTAGTTTCCGGCATCACTCCAGAAATTCTGTTTTTAAATGTCCAAACGCTCGTATGAGTTACTCGTCTGCGGACTCAGTGACGTATCCTCACGAAGGTCAACTTGACCGCAGACTCCTGAGTTGGGAAGAGCTGCTGCAGCTGCACAGCACATTGAAGCAGTAGTGGAAATGACACTTACGTCTACTTTTAGCAGTTTGCTCATGTGTTGTTAAACCATTCGAAGACCATTGTTGATTGTACCGCCTTATCACGTAGAAACTTCTTGCAACTGGGATGAAATCCTACGCGTTATTCATTTACAGAAGTAATCTGTGAATCGTGTGAATTGTGCAGTTTGCTTTTGCAGTCTTTAACAAAAGCTGTACTTTTTAGGAAAAAAAATTTCCTTGAACGAAATCCATCAGTTCAAGAAGCTTACGATAACCACAAAAAATTGTTATCCAAGAAGTTCGACTCATTCGACGTTGTATCTGAAGCTTTGCTTGGTTCATTACTGGAGGTACACCTGTGACTTCTCGTTGCATTTTCATACTTAATTCAAGACGGCACATGTCATTCACATCCAGCCAGAAATGCGGAATCTATTTGATGTTACGGGCGGCATGTATTGTGGAATATCGCTGGCGGGCAGCAAAAATATTCAAATTTTATCGTAAAATTCTATCTTAAATAAGAACTATGAAAAGGAGCGAGAGAGACTTCTTTTGACTTGCTGTCTAAGTGTCCGCTTATCATGGGGTTTCTTTTTGAGGCAATGCTGTGTTCGAGCTTGTGTAACGAAAATTGTGATGCGGGCCGTATTGGATGTCCACGCAGGCCGCATTCAGGCCGCGGATGCTCGTTCTTCCGTGCAGATGATCATACCGCATCCCAAGTAATCTAGTGCTGCGTTTCATCTTTGTTTGGGCTTCAGCGCTTTCAAACGAATCGCAAGGCAACTGTCTTGTTTTTACAGGATTTAGCGACTGTCAAAATGCCCTCGACGAATCCTTCTGGACAGGAACCAGAGACAACTATTGGCAAGCTTGCTTCAAACACATTTGACATAAAGCATGGTAGGATTGGGTTCGAAAACCGGAAACAGCGACGAGCAACACAAGGTTCTAAATCCCCGTTGGCATTCGGTCGTAAACCCGTGACATCTGCCCCACTGAAAGAGCGCAAACGCTCGAAAACTCTAGATGGACAAGGATTTTCAGGAAGTGAGCTTGTGATGGAACCAAATTCAGGAAGGCGATCGGCAAAATCAGACAAAGCAAAAGAACGCAAAAGCACTGGCCGAATAAAGCTTTCTGCCGCTTTGTTCACAAAACACAACGCAGCCACGCGCAAAATTATTGCGTCGACACAGCAGGGAAAAGCGGCAGCAAGTGCAAGCGACAAAGAGAAAACGAAGTTGAAAACAAAGGAAAGCTTGACCCCGGTAAGTTTACTTTTCTTGACTAAACGGTTTCACCGGCATCGGTCTGTCAAACGTTCCTTAGATTTTCGTGGACCGATGCATTTAATGAATTTATCACGTTAACTTGCGCGGGTCAGTCGGTTCAACCGCATGCAAGTGGGAGATCAAGCAGTTCGTGAGATTCAAGCAAGTTGATTTTCAAGCCCCTGCCCTTAACTTCATTCTCTGGTTTTGCCTGCCGATGTCGTTCGGTGGGACCTTTTCGCAGATTTGATTTTCCCGATTCCTACTCGGTACTGTGAAGTCTGCGCAACCCAGCAGGTTCTCACAAGTATCGCCGCTGTAAGAAACACTGCGTTGTTTTATAGTTTTCCGAGCTTTCGCGGCCTCTATAAATCCGCCTGCTGGTTTCGTTCAATGGCATTACATTGTGAATATGTTTGCCAGTGGTGATTGTACCTGCCAGTTGTGATTGTACCTGCCAGTTGTGATTGTACCTGCCAGTTGTGATTGTACCGGCCAGTTGTGATTGTACCGTAGGCTGGGCTTGATTAAGTGACTGCTTTGGCAGTCTTTCGCCCAACCTGTGCTGTTTGTTTTAAGCTTTGTCGATTAAATGTGTTCTATTGCTGTGTACTTACAGCGCAAACATGACTTGACTTGCATAAATAGGATGCTTTTCTGAAACATTTTCAGCGTTTTGAGGTTACAGACGTGGACCTTCACATTACATATTGCCGCGCCGCTACGAAACTTTCTCACCATTTTTATGATAAACGTCTAATTTGCATCAGTATCTGAACTTGTCCTTGAATTTGTGTTAAATGTAACGCTTAGTTGGTTGTCAGCATCACCAACTGTAGAATGCGCCACAATGACGATTTCTTCCAGCTACCACGCACAAGCCCAACGTTTTCCAACAATGTAGCGCTCGTTGAGTGTAGTTGTTTCTTTAATAAAATCACAGCACATTTTTCGTAATCCAAGTGAATTTGTAACTGGGCAGTGGCAAGGCAAAAGACAAAACTTTCAAAAGACGAACACTTTTTGTCAGAAATTTCAAGTACTCGTAATATTCTCGTGAGTGAAAACTAGTTAAAGACGCGTCATATATTTTGAAAGCTTCATTTACTACGGAGTATGTGCTCATTGCTCTTCTTGACTACTGATCCAGACCGCTTTGAACAGTGTATTTTAACCTTTTTAGCCCCAGGACCCCCATTTCTAAAGATATTGGCATGGGGAGCCCTCGTCTGCGGTTTGTTATCAGTCAAAGTGGTGGCGTTGTTGTTTGTGCATCATAGGCTTATAGGAAAACAAAAAGAAAACACTTTGGCGTTCCTTCTGGGGAACCCGTTAAAGAACCACTGGCTTTAGAGGTAGAACTCTCCCAAAACCTGTTACAAAGACAACAAGCTTACGAGTGAAATCCGGTGTGGTTTTTGCTCTCTTCGAACCATGACTGCAAAGATATTGACGTCTAAGAGTGTTGCTGACATCATCATTAGCTGAAACATGGGAATTGCACATTGAACGTTGAGCCCTTGATTCTTCATGCAAATTTGTTACGACACAACCGATACTGTTGAAGACAAGATTATTCCCCACCGTCTTCAATAGTATTTTTGTGCAGGAAACTTCTGCAAGGCGAAGAAAAAGAGATAGCATCACGCCAGATGCTGTGCCTAGAAATCCGGTGAAGTTTGAGGAGGGTGCTAGCATTGAAGCGGTAGATTGTGGCAAGTGGTATGCCGCCAAAATAGTGAAGGTAAACTATTGCACTTACTTTGCTAGTGAGGTTGCTGTAGTGTGACCGCTGTACGCCAGCTTGTAATGACGTTACGTTTTTCCTGTGGTGTGTAGTTATGTGTTGGGCGAGCAAAATATATATACTGCAAATATCCGGTTTTATTGCTTTTTCGATCTCTGAAACAATTTTACGTCGTTTCGCAGGTCGATAATATCAAGAAACAAATCTTGGTTCATTTCAATGGTTGGAAAAAGCGATTCGACACCATTTTTCCCATGTCCAGCAACCTGATTCGTGGAAGCGTTGGCACTGAAAAGAAGGATGGTGCTGTGGTGAGTACTGCAGCGTTTATTTTGAAGGCTACCTTTCTTGGCATCTTTGAAACGTGGGCAACGAAGCCACCTGTTGTAGTTCATATTATTAAAGAAGGTAGAACAGATGTTTTTAATCGTCCGAGGAATCAAAAGGTGGGCTTGGGAACCATCCCACTGACACCAAATCGCTTAAATCCTCCCTTCCTGTTGGCACGCAGAGCAAGTACCATGTTTACCAGTTGGCAAATGCGAAAGTAGTCATTCACGTGGCTGCCCAACCAAAATATTGGATATAATGAACGGATCGCAGGATTAATTCATTGGGTTCACAGTGAAAGGTTCTTTATGGGGTAGATTCAGTGTGTTGGCGCCATAGATACGAAATGTTTGTTATATTTCGCATAAACTATTATTCATGTATGATCTTTTTTAAGTTTTTGGCAACAATATGCAGAGAAAGATTGGTTTGTTCATATTTTTAAAAATGTGGCTATTTTCATGAGTTGCATTTCGTGGCCTTGCAATGTTGCCTGTTAATCCTTGTATCGAAGTACGTTACTTTTTCGTAGCGTGACGCTTTCATTGATTAAGTTGTGTTTGATGCTATCCGCAAACTTTGCTTGGAGTGAAGCTTAACATGTTTGTCGAACGTCAGAACAAGAATTCGGTTCAGCCAAAACTTTCATAGAGTTACGGTGCTGTATCGCCGAACAATACTTTATTGTTTTGTTTGCATCTTTTGTTTTCAGGCAGGTTTGGCAGAGACAGCCATTTCGTTTTCACCTCTGTCGGTATTTGCAAACTGTCAACAACTAGATTTTGAAAACTTAACAGCGTTTAAATTTAAGCAGTTGTTTCCGTTCAAGCGCACAATTTTTTTTTAATTATCCCAGAAATTTTCCATTGGTGACGACGTTCTGTCTCAGTGGAGCGACGGGACATTCTATCCAGGGACAGTGATGAACATCACCAGCTCTGGTTCTTACATCGTCATGTTTTACGATGGTTTAAAGAAGTTGGTGCGACCGACAATGCTCAAGCCTATGACCGAAAAAGAAAAGGTACAGAGCACTGAAGATGCGCGTACATTTAACTGCAGTTATAAAACTCACGGTGTTATCAACAATTTGATCGCAATCAAGAATGCCGTCGAACATTGCCGATAGAAGCAAGTTTGGTTTCGTCACCAGAAGACCCGATTTGTTGTTTGATGAACTGTTCCTTCAATCAGAAGTTTGCAACCTCGTGTTTTGAACCGCCCAGCTACTTGCTGCACGACTTTGGCGATGCTTCGTGATCCCAATCAGCGTTTGCTTCTTTGTAGCAGTTGATTCAAATCGCGAATGTTAATTCCTTCCGCCAAAAAAAGCGTTTCGCGTTTTGTCCTTGCGAAAAAGGACTAGCAAAACTTGAAATGGTCATGAAAGCAACGGTTGCCGGTGTGCGACAGAAAATCGTTTATCGGTGAAAAGTTTCTTCATGAAAGTATTTCGTGTTTATCGTGCAAGTACGCTTGAGCTCGACCTATATGTGACCCGGGTGTGTTTCTGTTCGTTCCTGAAGGAGGCTTCGTTGAGAGCTGCGGACCAAGCTTACTTGGCCTCGCTGGAACAGGCCCAGCCGGACGTCCAAAAAGTTGCTGGTGCAGTTGGATCTACTTCGTTTCGTCGATACAGAACATCGGCAAACGACAGGGAAAGACGAATAGCAGCTCGGAAAAGTAAGAAAAGCTTTTGTGTCATTGACTGCCGTAAATCCGTTGGCCCACAGATAGGAGCATCCTATTGCGGCAAAGCAAGGCCAGATCTCTCACTGAATCAGTGCCATGGTAACTTAACGAGCTGTAATAAATTTGCATGTGCCAACATTTATTTTATCGAGGGCCGGTCCGCAAAACAATGCCAGGCTTAATCCGGTCCGCAGTGCGGAAACGGTTGCCGACCCCTGCTGCAGGCATACAGCAACAGGTAAGTTTTTCGCTTGTTTCATATTTTTTATTTCTTGAGTTTCAACGTCATCAGGGACGCACTAAATATGCATGGGACCGTAGACCATTTTTAGATTTTGATACGTTGCGGTCCCTGCTTCCGAGTTAAAAAATGTAATGGTTATTTTTTTGCCGCACCGGAAATCCCCTCTTCTGCCTCCGGTCATTTCATTATGTTGGCCCTGCGTTGCAAGTGTTATAAATTGAAAAAGTGAAAGGAGAAGTTAGCAGCGTGGACGTCTTCCTGGCCTGTGCGTTAATCGGTCTTTGAATGTTGTTACGTCTGAGACAAAACCTAATATTTCCAAATGTGATCACTTGTGACATTGTGTGCAAGCTGCTCAGATGTGCGTAATTTTGATTGGTACTTTGAACTTTTTCGCCATAAATTGTGTCTCTTGCAATTTTTCCCTGTAAATTAAATTCCGGCTTGCGTAATGAACCGAAATCGTTGAATTCCAAAAAAACAAACTATACGTCATGATGCTTGAAGTAGTGTTACGCGTGTGAACAGTCTTTTTGCGGGACCTGCGCCGTCATCCTGTTTGACTTCAACTAAACAAACGCTTGTCCGTTTTTTGTTGTGACATCGTCATCTCGACGGTATTCTGTGAAAAGTGCACGATGTAGGAAGAATCGGTGGTAGCTTGACGCTTGGTTTATCTTTACCTTGCAATTTCGCGGTCGTTTGCGTCTGTGAAGGTCCTTCGAATGATAGCGCTGCAGCGCCACCTCCGGATGTGTTGACGTCACGTCGACGCGCTGGCAGAAAACGTAAAGCGGACGAAACGGACGCAGCGTTGGCGGCCCCGAGGTCTTCCTTGCACGCATCTCCGACCGCCGGCAGTCAGTCTATTCCCCCAGAGCGCTTCCAAGCCAAGCGAGCTCGTCTCGACAAAATCACCCACACTCTCTTCAACAAAGTCACCACCATGTCGACTGCCACCACCGCATCTACTGTCTCCACCACCGCCTCGTCGAACCGAAGGTTTGTTAGGCGGGCATATTCGCGTCCGCGCTGAGGAAGCAACTGGCTTTATATGCTGTTCCCGTGAGGTCGATTTGAGGCTAAGACTATTTGAAGATGTTGAAGACCGGTTAGAAATTTGTTAAATTGCCAGTTTTGGGACAGTGTTGAAAACACCTCGTCAGCTGAAAGCCAATCATGGCGCGTTTGGCTGCACTGTTTTGTGGGATTTTAATCAAAACATTAGGCTATTATGTGGCGGTCTGCAAACGTGTTTCAATGAGAAGTTGCCCTTGCTTGCAGGGCTTAAGTATGATATCATACTTAACTTGTGACGCTGTGTCGAGAGAGACTCAGGAACTTGCTACGGCACTGAACGTATGAAATCATGACGCTGCTGTCTTGTCCACAATCTCCAAGTTGTTTTGCAGCTCGCCTGTCCCAGTTCGCTCGGACATTGGCCAAGACGTGCGGCCAACGGCTTCACTCACCTTCGACTCGAGCGACGAGTCCGATGCCCCGCTAGTGATCGATGGTGAGAAGAATTTGAAACGCCAGTTGGCCAGTTTTTTTTACCTTTGCAACATTTTCCTCCGACCGCCGCCTTGCGCTGGGCACAGTTCGAGCGTTTTTCTTCGCCTGAAAACTAGAGAAGTTATTTTTTTTTCTCTGTGAGAATTGACTTGGTTGAAAATCATGTTGTTCCGCAAGTTGTGAATTGGCTGAAATCTTTTTTGAAAATTGTAGTTTCTAGCCGCCAACAAACGCCTAGTCATATATTTTCTTCATATCTTCCACAACTGCTTGCGATCAACGCTTGCTGCGCCTTTCGTTTACGACATTACTCACTGTAGTCGTGATATTCAGTGAAATACAGCGTATTGTTAAAAGGGTTAATTACTTGATTGTCTCATCTGTATATTTAATCTTTCCTAGTACTTGTGCTCCATTTCGTTGGTGTTGCAGCTTCCAATTAGTTGACGATGACACCGACAGATATCTTAAATTAGAGCTGAGAGGTTTGTTTTGTCGAACATCTACCCCGTTTAACACTTCACGTTTTTTTATCTCTACGCTGAAGTTATCTTGCGTGTTGCGTATGATGATCAAAAAGATATTTTTTTCCATAGCGTGTGCAACATTTGTTTCTGCTATTTAAAGTTGCAAGATGCGCGGATTGTGGAATGGTCACGTTTCGGGAATGTTCCTTTTCTACGGATAGTAACGGAAGTCGGATGAAAAAAAAACGACTGGGTGCTTTTGCACTGTAAAACAACTTTATTTTTCAATTTTTTTTACGCAGAAGACGCCGAGCGCAAAGTGCCTAAAATGACCATCAAGAAGCCAATCAAGACCGCGATCGGTACGAGCTTTTGCGCTACTCGTATTTCGCTTCTCCGCGTTACAAACAGAAGTTCTTGCAGCGCATCTTATCAACCAACTTTCTGGTCCAGTACGATTAGTTCCGTTGCGATCAGCGTTGCTGCGACCCGTCGGGTTTTGCCATGCCTCCCACTCTGTGCGCCTGACAAGAGTGGCGAGAACGTTTGTACCTGAAAGCCAAATGCTGGTTCTATCCTTGACGCGTGCATCGATCGTGTTTCTGCCGCAACTTTTTTATTTCGTTTCATTTTTCGAAACACGTAACAGTGACTTTGCTTGCTGGTTTTGTTTTCAAGCTCAAAGCGATTCGGAGATTTCCACCCCGAAACGACGAGGCTCGTCTGCTTTGGCAAAAAGCAAAGGTGAGGCGTAGTATTTTCATTCAATTTCTGTGTGATGTGTGCGGCCATCAGATTTGTCGGCGCATCCTCTAACCGGGCAAGCTTTGCGCAAATCGGTTGCCTTGGCGTGTTGCCAGATCAGGATGTTGCGATCACAGCTTCAATCGATGTCGTGACGAGTTGCTGTTGTGTGTTGCAGATTTGAAGGCTTCGCTCGGAAGTGTACAGAGGTGAGACAACAGTGTTAAGCGCTCCACATCTTGGTGCTAAGTGGCCATAACTCTTTGTTTTCATCACAGTGTCTCTGTCTAGGACCTGTGGCTTAAATGTATGAAAACGTTAAAAAATGGCCGTACGATGTGGCTTACCTGAAATATCAACTGCACACCTAATTGTCAAAAAGTTCTGCGTTATGTGAGTGAATATGTATCGTGTCAGTGGCATGGAAACATGATATCTTTGCCAATGCTTTAACAAATTTGATGTGTTTTGTGTCATCCAATAAAAATTAAAAATTCAATTCACACAAATTTCGGCCCACCTTTGAAACAACGTCATTCGCCGTGGAAGTGCAAGAACCTCAGCCAGGAAGCGCTGTAATGAAAGATTTTATTTGTATTTACAAAACACACCTGGGTTGCAAGAAACTTCATCAACCATTTTCGATAACAACCAGGTGTGATTACTACCCACCAATCAAACCGTATCGCCTCACGACTATGAGCCACACTTTTCACTAAGTTCTGATTCGTAAAAAAGACCTTTGATTGTGTCTCTACGATAACGCTTGGCTTTCACCGATATCTGCAAAGTGTCTTGCGATGCATCCTTGTGAGATTGCCAGAGATCAGACTAGTATCGCACGAGTATATTAGCAAGTATGAATCTTTTTACGTCTTCATCGATCGCTGTTTATCATTTTCGTTTTTGTTATTTGCAACATGCAGCAGGCAAAGGTCTAATGCCAACGAAGCCGACGAGAATTTGCACAAACTGGCGGACGCGGCGCTTCTATACACTCCTCGGCCGTCCACTGACGTCAGCAGTCCTGTTAAAACGCGATCCAACACAGCTGGGTCTGGGTGAGGTGTTTTTTTTTCTTTTTGCCTATCGTGGAAATTGATTCCAAGGTCGTTTGCTTATACAGGAGTGATGTGAAATGTAGCGTTTTTATCGAGAACATAACTTTCCGGTGTTAATTTCCTTGTCATGCGTATGACGCGATGATTGAGAAAGTTCGCTGGTGGAGGTAACCTTGGATCGATAACTATCTGCAGATCGGAGAGGAAGGAGGCGAGCGAGGCTCTTTTGCAACTCTCGCTTTCCCGCCCTGACGACACCCCGCGACCCCACGTCCTCGGAGGCACAACGGCGAAGTCGTCGTCTCCCAACACGGGCAGAGGTGTGTAGCAAAGTGCCATTACACGTTGCAGCTCATGCTCGAAACTTTGCATGAGTCACGAGCCGTGACCAGTCTTGAACAGGGCTGTGGAGCCAGAACTTAAACTTTCTGGCTCCAGGTCCAGGCATCTGAAGTTTTCTTGCTCCGGCTCCAAAATGAGTCGGTCCAGTGAAGTGAAAACTGAAAACCATTGTTTTATTACACCAGCATAGCTGAGGTGTCGCAGAATGATATGTTGGATGGATAGCGGGACATGTGGATGAAAAGTTTTAGAACCCGTGATCTATACACACCCAGCTCAAACTAGGGTTGTGGAACCGGAAACCAAATTTCGGGCTCCGGCTCCGCCATCTAAAAGCTTTTGGCTCCAGCTCCAATCATCCAAAATTGCTTGGGCTCCGGCTCCACAACCCGGGTCTTGAAAGTTTATCGCTGTGCGTCACGTCTGGTGCAGCTTGCGCATATCGTGCGCGATGTTTGGTTAGAATTGAATATCTTCCATTTCGGGGTTTCATGCAGATTTTTGCCGCACTCTGTTCGGCATTCTTTCTACGTAGCCTACAGTTGCAGCGCTTTGGTGATTGTTTTGCTTTCACCCAATCACTGACAGCGACACTTTGCAGGTAAGAAAGCCACAACCTGGAATGCTGCAAAGTTAGATCTGGCCGTGACCAAAGTCCTCAAGAACGACATGAGCCTCGACCAGGTAGGCGTTGTTTCGTTTCATGGCGTATGTCCACATTTAAAAATCAATAACTGTCCCTGTTTATTTTCGGTCACAGACCGAAACGTTTTTGGAAATCACCGAAAAAAAAATTAAGTCATTTCGGTCATGATGTTTGAAAATATTGGCCAAACAACACTTATGGTGAGTTTTAATACAACTGTGAGACAAATGACCGAAATGTTTCAGTGACCAAAATATCTCAGCTAAAAATGACCGAAATGTTTCAGCGAAAAAAAACAAAAACATAATTCTGTCCTCTCTTGTTTGCATCCTTTATCTTTGGAGGAAATGTTAAAAAGGGGGGAATTTGATTTTATGTGCGGCTACGGCGAAGCAGGGCTTCCACATCTAATAATGACCTCAAATTACGTCAGGAAATATAGGCTTTTAAACAAGCAAAAATTTGCTTATGGAATTATAACTAGCAAGACCTGACCCAAAATTCTCCGATTTTCCACAAATTTAAAAAATTTTTTCAAACGCGAGATCTTCGATACCCCCCCGCTTACATTTCTTTGAATGTTTGTTTTCCTGCAGGCTGCAGAAGAACTTAAGGTCAACGTATCTCAGCTCCAACAAAAACTGCTCCAGAGACCTGGAATTATATCGGCTTCCGACCAGCCCGTCTTCATGTCGGAGTTTGAAGAGGATGACGTCGTCAACTGGATCCATGACGTCACTGACCTCGGCTGGGGCATCAACGACATACACATATGCCAGCGCATCAAGGTCTTCCTGTCCGAGCACTCATACTCCGTTCTATTCGACAGTTCCTCACCCATCAACTACCCATCCACAGATTGGTTGTGTGGTCAGTTCATGCCTTTGTGCTCCTATTGCTCAGTGACTTGTTTTGTTTACACTTAGATATTCGAAAAAAGTCGATATAAAACTGTGACAAATCGGAAGACGCCAAGATACTGTACAGTTTTTACCGGTAGCCCTCTCTGCGTAACTAAACAGTTCTGTTTTGCCTCTGCTGTACCTACGTCTGAGACATGCGGATTGATTCAAAGAGTTAACAAAATCATTTTATGTGGTGGCGGGTTAATGATTTTTTGTTGCCGCTGATCGCTTAATTTACCGTTGAATTTGTCTGGTCATGACGTAATCTAATCAGCTTTAACCAAGAAATCGATACGACTAAGGTCACGTGATGTTTTCATGCCCAAGTCTCTCAGATTAATCCCTGCTTGCCTAAATGATCATGTTATTAAGACACGTCATCAACGGCAACCGTCACTTTATGATGTAATCAGTTTTACGTCAGTCAGTTTCCCCTACAGCCATCATGTTGCGACCGATTCCGATCTGCGCAGCCGGTCGACACGTTGCGTGAACAGCAGTGCTTTCTGTCGCAGAGTTCCTCGTCAGGCACCCGGAAATCTTCCCGGGCAGAAAGAAACCGCTCTCGAGGTTTCGCGTCGACCGCGAAGGATTCGAAGACTGGCTCGTCCGCTGGCTCGCCATGCTTCGATCGTACAGCATTTATCCGAACGCGGTTTACTACTGCGACGAGGTGCTGTGGGACGCCAGTCCCAAGCTGCTGCATGACGTCAAGTTCACCCACGGCCCCACTCCCCTCAACATGGTCGTGAGGAACAAGATATCCTCGCTGACGTGCGTCGGTGCCACTGGAGCCACTCTGCCGAGTTTTCACGTATTTCCCGGTGAGCAAATGCATGCGGTATGTTTTTTCCGTAAATGTATTCATCAGCAACAAGGGGTTGGACAATTGTCCCCTTAAAAGTTTCAAAATCACGTTAAGTTGTTAGGTACAACGACAAG